>Ga0209542_10019551_pt1 | contig 10829 bp, 5 predicted proteins | sample RifCSPhighO2_01_FD_184028 | JGI IMG/M metagenome (GOLD analysis project Ga0209542, IMG submission 184028) | Soil microbial communities from Rifle, Colorado - Rifle CSP2_plank highO2_0.1 (SPAdes) (version 2) | ecosystem: Environmental > Terrestrial > Deep subsurface > Rock core/Sediment ...
ACTATCACCCTCGCTTCAACGATTCAATTAGATTCTGGTTCAACTGTCACTTATGACGGCGCCGTCTCTAACGCCACCCTGAAAGATTATACTTATCGTAATCTAACGATCGCTGGCGGAGCGAGTATTGTTTTCACTCTGCCTTCAAACCAAGCTAGCGTTCAAACGCTCACCATCACCACCGGTATAATGTCGCTAGGCGGTTTTAATCTCACGGCAACGACGCTAGTAAATAATGATGTTTTGCGCCGACAAGGCAATGAAACGGTCAGCATTACCACCATGGACACCGACTCCGGCACGGTTCAGTATGTTGGCCGAAATGTTGTTGAAACCCTCACGATAAAAGATTTTGGGTCCCTAGATTATTACCACTTAACAATCAACGACGCCAACGCTAATGAAGCGACTTATCAATTGGGAGCCGCCTTGGATATTAATGGCACCCTAACCATAACCGATGGCGTTTTGAATACCAATGCTGGATCGAGCTACGCCCTCACAGCAGGCGGGCTCGATACCGGCAGTGCTGGCACTTTAACGACTAACGGTTCAACCGTTAGCTTAACCGGAACTGGCACTGTTTTTTCGATGAACGCCTCTGGAACATTTACGGCCGCTACCTCGACTTTAAAAATTACTAACACCTCTGGCACGGCTGTCACTTTCGCTGGTGGCGGTAAAACTTACAACAACATTTGGTTCTCCCGTAGCGCTAGCACCGCTAGCAATACCATTACCGGTTCCAACACTTTTGCCGACTTTAAGGACACCGGCAGCGCCGCCCACTCATTACTGTTCACTAACGGTACCACGACCACTGTTACCACCTTCACCGTTTCGGGCTCGTCAGGCAATGTCATCACTATCAATAGCGATACGACCGCCACCCATACCCTAACCAAGGCCGGTGGTGGAGTGATCATCCGAGATTACTTGAATATCCAACACTCGGTCGCCACTCCGGCCACAACTTGGTACGCCGGTTGGCATAGTGTTGATAATCAAAGTATCGTCACCGCTGGTAGCGGTTGGATTTTTACCAACCCCAATGATTTAACGATTAATAGTTCGGCCACCGCTAACGCCGGTTCGAGCCCAAACTGGGTGGCAGGAGATGGTGGTGGTAATGTCAATATCACCGATATTCAAACTGCTATTGATGCCGGCACCAGCGTTTCGTTCACTGCCGCCGGCGATGTTATTGTCAGTAATGCCTTTACTAAAACAGCGGGTGTTGATGTCACGATGACAATGTACGCCGATCGCAATATTAGGGTCAGTGCCGCTATCTCCAGTTCAAACAATAAAATGACTATGACCCTTAACGCTAACCGAGCCGCCGATACTTCTGGTTATGTCAATATTGCCGCCGCTTTAACCTCGAATGCTGGCGATATTACCATCGGTGGTGGGTCCGGTACGATCAGTGCTGGCAGTGGCTTTGCGGTTGGCAACTCCGGTCAAGTCACAGGTGTTTTAGTTAATGGTGTCACGGTAGCGGCTGGAGGCGGCAATGTGATCGTCAACGGCCAGGGCTTTAGTACGACGACCAATAGTAATCTTGGGATCCGAGTAACCGGAGCTGCTGGTGCCCTAACTAGCACTGGCAGTGGAACTGTTAGTTTAACTGGCAACGGGGCTGGAACCACTAACAGCGCCACTAATTACGGTTTAGAAATTGACGCTGGCGGTATCATCTCCACCGTCGACGGTAATTTAACCGTCAACAACTCGACTGGTGGCGGTGCCGGTAGCGGAGCATCTAATCTCGGTGTCTACATTACCGGAACCAGTAGCACCATCAAAACAACTGGCAGTGGTAATCTGGCTGTCACCGGTACAGGAGGTAATTCGAGTGGGAGTGGCGGCAACAACTACGGAGTCTACTGCGTCACCGCCAGCTGTCTCCAGACGACTAGCACCGGAACAATTACCGTCACTGGCACTGGTGGTAACGGTTCTTCGGGTAGCGGTGATTCGAATTACGGAGTTTATGTTTCCACCCCCGGCTCGATCACCGGTGCTGGGGGAGCGATCACCATCACTGGTACCGGCGGCGCTAGTAGTGGTGACAGTAACGTTGGCGTTGCTGTTGTCGGCGCCGCCGCTACGGTCACTAATACCGGCAGTGGCACCATTAGTATCACTGGTACGGGTGCTGGTATCACCAACAGTGGCACTGACTACGGTCTCCTAGTTAATACCGGTGGCATCGTCTCCACTGTTAACGGCAACCTGACCGTCAACAACTCAACAGGTGGCGGTGCTGGAACGGGCATTCAAAACTACGGTGTTTACATTACTGCCACCAGCAGCACCATCAAAACAACTGGCAGTGGTAATCTGGCTGTCACCGGTACAGGAGGTAACCCCAGTGGTAGCGGTGGCAACAACTACGGAGTCTACTGCGTCACCGCCAACTGTCTCCAGACGACCAGTACCGGGACAATTAGCGTTACTGGGACGGGTGGTAACGGTTCTTCGGGTAGTGGAGGAGCTAACTATGGTGTATATGTTAATACCCCCGGCTCCATCACTGGTGCTGGAGGAGCGATCACCATCACTGGTACCGGCGGCGCTAGTAGTGGTAATTCCAACCTAGGCATCTTTATCACTGGCGCCGCCGCCACGGTCACTAATACCGGCAGTGGCACGATTACGCTGACTGGTACTGGGGCTGGAATTACTAATAGCAAAACTGGTTACGGTATTATGGTCAATACCGGTGCCATCCTCTCCACTGTTAACGGCAACCTGACCGTCAACAACTCAACTGGTGGCGGTGCTGGAACGGGCATTCAAAACTACGGTGTTTACATTACTGCCACCAGCAGCACCATCAAAACAACTGGCAGTGGTAATCTGGCTGTCACCGGTACGGGAGGTAATTCGAGTGGGAGCGGGGGTTCTAACCACGGTGTTTTCTGCGAAACCGCTAACTGTTTCCAGACGACTAGCACCGGCACAATTACTGTTACCGGCACTGGCGGTAACGGTTCTTCTGGTAGTGGTGCCTCAAATTATGGGGTTCATGTCGCCACCCCCGGCTCCATCACTGGTGCTGGAGGAGCGATCGCCGTCACTGGTACCGGCGGCGCTAGTAGTGGTAGCACCAATATCGGCATCCGAATTACCGGTGCCTCCGCCACCATTACTAATACTGGTAGTGGCACCATCAATTTCACTGGTACAGGTGCTGGTATCACTAATAGTGCCACTGACTATGGTTTACAAGTAGACGCCGGCGCCATCACCTCAACGGCGGACGGTAATCTAACTGTGACTGGTACTGGTGGCGGTGCCGGAACCGGTACAAATAATTATGGTGTTTACGTCACTGGTACTAGTAGCACTATCAAGACTACTGGTGGGGGAAACTTATCGATGACTGGTGTTCGCGGCAGTGGCGACACCGCTACCAATTATGGAGTTAGAATCGCCGTTGCTAACGGTCTTCAAACAACTGGCACCGGAAACATCACCGGAGTGATTGATACGATCTTAATGGCTCAAGCCAACGATATTAATAGTATTGGTAATTTGACGATCAGGCCCTATACGGCCTCAACAACGATTGGTGTTGGTTCTGGCAGTGGCACTTTGGCGCTGACTGATACCTTTTTGACTTATATTACTTGGGGAGCTAGCTCCACCCTAACCATTGGTGGCACGGCGGCTGGCAATATCGCCATCAATACCTCGAGCACGATTTTAAACCAGAGCGTCACTTTTCTAACTGGCGGCGATATCACGCTCGCCACCACCGCTCTGGCTCACGCTGGTGCCAGTGCCGCCACTTTGACAATGCAGGCCTACGGTAGTATCACGACGACCAGTGCCATCACCGCCACCACCAGTGCCCTGACGATCTTGTTGTACTCTGATTTTGACGCCAACGCTTCCGGGTCAATCAGTATCGGGGCTGGCGTTTCCAGCAACGCCGGTACTATTACTGTTCGTGGTGGTGGCGGGACGATTACCACCACTAGTGCCTTTGATAACCTAACGATTGATATTGGTAGTAACACCATCACATTGGGAGCGAATTTAAACGACAGCGGGGATCTAACAATCACCGCTGGGACTCTCGATGTCTCCGCTACCGCCTACGCCGTCAATATTGGCGGATCGTATTCTAACTCTGGTAATTTTAATTCCCGCACCGGTACTGTCACCTTTAATGCCACATCCGGTAGTAAGACTTTAGCCGGCCAAATGACCGGCACCAGTGATGATTTCTACACTCTTGTCTTCGATGGCGTCGGTGGTGGTTGGAGTTTTAGTGCCGCCGCCGAAGTGACTAATGATTTCACGATCACCAACGGAACAGTAACAGCTCCCTCAACTACCCTGACTGTAACCGGCAATTATGCTAATACCGGAACATTTACCCATAACAGCGGTACCGTCACCCTCAACGCCACCGATAGCGGCAATACCTTAACTGGTACCATGACGACAACCAGTGGGTTTAATAACCTGACCTTCAATGGCTCTGGAGGAGCTTGGAGTTTTGCGGCTAATTCGGCCGATGTAGCAACGGCTTTTACCATCACTAACGGAACAGTCACGGCTCCATCAACTACTCTCACTGTTAGCGGTGATTTTGCCAATTCTGGCACCTTCACTCATAATTCCGGTACGGTGACTCTAGCTGGTTCCGCAACCCAAACCTTATCCGGCACCCTAACTAGCGGCTCGTCTTTTTACAACTTAACTCTTTCTAATTCATCGGGTACGGATGCGTCTGATTGTGAACGGACTTCATTTGTACCGGGAGTAGACTTTGCCGCCGCCGCCACTGTGACCAACAACTACACCATCACCACTGCCTCAGTTAGAGTTGAATATAATACCGGCTCAACCTACACCATTAACAATATGAACTGGAACGGCCAAGCCGCTGGGACTCGGCTCTACTTTAGAAATTCTGCCGCCACCGGCACTTGGTTATTAAATGTAACGGCCGTCGGTAACGCCCAGACTAAGGTGACTTATATCAATGTTTCTCGCTCCGACGCTTCGGGCGGCGCCTTGATAATTGCCAGCGATGGGACAAATACTGACTGTGGTGCCAACACTAATTGGCAGTTCGATGAAACCCTATCTTTAAGTCTTGATTCCACCTCTAAAGATTTCGGCACCTTAACTCCCGACTCCAATCCGAGCGATCAGACCTCAACCTTGACCGCCGGTAGTAATGCGGTCAACGGCTTCGTCATTTACGGCTGGTCAACTCAAGCGATGACTAATACTCGATTCGGTGGCGTAACATTAGCCGACTGGACCGGCACTAATGCCACACCAACTACCTTCAGTGCCGGATCATACGGTTTTGGTTACTCAACTGACGACTCTTCTTTAACTGGGGGAACGGCCGACCGCTTCACTAGCGGTGGGGCCAAATTCGCCGGTTTTAGTCATTCCGGCCCCGGTGATCCGGTCGCCGATCGAACTGCTCCAGTCACCGGCGCCACTAATACTATTACTTACCGTCTCTACCCTTCCAGTACCCAAGCTGATGGGGATTATACGACAGTAATTGTTTATGTCATCACGGCGCTATTCCCGTAATAAAATAATTATCAATTCTCAATTTTGCAATTTTCAATAAATTTACAATGAGCCAATTATCAAACAAGTATAACTTAGAAGAAAGGACAGCCCAGTTTGGCGAATCGGTTATTATTTTGTGCCGGGCAATAAGACAAGATAACGTCAGTAGTCCTATTATTAACCAGTTAATACGCTCCGCTACCAGCATTGGGGCAAACTACTCTGAAGCTAATAACGCAAGTTCTCGCAAAGATTTTAGTAATAAAATATTTATTTGTAAAAAAGAAGCTCAAGAAACTAGGCATTGGCTCCGAATGCTTAAAACAGCAACACCAACTTTGGACGATTCGTATGAAACAATAATCGGTGAATGCCAAGAGTTAACTCTAATCTTTCAGAAGATAACATCAAGCTTACGCCGAAATACAGGTACAATGAAAATTGATCAATTGAAAACTTAATGAAAATTGTAAATTGTAAATTGATAATTCTGTCGCTGTTAATCTTCATATCACTATTCTCATCTGTCTTGTCAGCGTCAGGACAAGGTGCTATTAGTCCTTCCTTGTCAATTAGTCCCGGACTAGTTCGCTTGATCGTCAAGCCCGGTGAAAAAACAATTGTTCCAATTAAGGTCACCAACCTAGGCCAGAATCCGATTCCCCTCGGCGTCGCCAAGTTCAATATCAGTGGCATTAATAACCTTGGTGCTCCCGAGTTTACGACCACCGTCAGACCACAATCGGCCATTGATTGGCTAAAAGTTGACCAACCCAATTTAATTTTAGACGCGCTCGCCAGTCGGGAAATAGCTGTCACTATTGAAGCGCCCGAAGGAATAGATCCGGGGGGCTACAGCGTGGCTTTAATTTTTCAAGCTAGCTTGCCGCCTGAATATTTCGACAGTAACGCCAATACTCGGATCTTACCGGCTTTAAGTACCTCGTTTTTGCTATCAGTTGAAGCGGAAACGCCACCAACACTTGAGAGTTTAAGTATTAGCTCCTTTCAAACACCAATAGTTGTCGTTAGTTCGCCGATACCATTTTTGGCTGAAATTAGTAACCCGACTGGCTTTTTCTTTTTCACCGACGGCGAGCTAACATTAAAACCAATTTGGGGCGAGCAAAAAATTGTGACTCGATTAGCTAGCTCGGTTTTAATGCCGGGATCATCAAGACAATACACCAGCGCTTACACCGGCGTCATCTGGCCCGGTATCTATGAGGCAAAATTTACCCTTCATCAAGGAGATGAGGTCTTGGTATCCAGCGCCCGTTTTGTCTCTGTTCCCTGGCTTTTTATTGTATCAACCTTCTTGATCGCCGCCTTGACTGTGGGTTTGTGGTTGCGATTTCGACACCGGCGAATATGAGGAGGGCTTGCGCAGAAAGATGAATGATGTTGAAATGAATATGGGGAGGGCTTGCGCAGAAAGATGATCGATGTTGAAATTAGTTAGATTTTTCACTAAATATCTAGGAGTAGTTGTGTCCAATCAACTTATGACTACCCGTTTTCGTTTAGTTGTCGTAATCTTACTTTTGGTGGCTGTTATTACCCAACCATTCAGTGTCCAACGAGCCCTAGCTGTTCGGGTCGATAGTTTGAAGGATGTTATAACTGACTCTCGCCCTTCCACGGCCGCCAACCACACTATAACTATTGATACTTCCTCTAGTGCCACTTGGGTTGCTGCTGAAACTATCACCGTTAGTCTGAACAGCTCAACTTTTGACACCTCTGGTTTTGCTAGTACTGATGCCGTTGATTATGACATCACCGTCAACGGCGTTGAGGAAACGATTGTTGACTCAACAGACTCCTGCGGCGATGACGAGATCGAGATCACCACCGTCAATACCACCACTGACACTTTTACCTTCACGGCTTGCACTGGCTATACGGCGGCGGCGGCAGGCGTCGTGATTGTGATCGAAATTGGCTCTAATGCTACTTCTGGTGGCACTGGTAACAGCCAGATCACCAATGCCACCTCCGCCACAACGACAACATTGACGGTCGCTGGAAGTTACGGTGATGATTCCCAAGATACAATTTTGGTGACAACTTCGGCGGTAACGATCTCGGCCACGATAGATGAAGTCTTAACTCTAACTGTCGCCGCCGTTGCCTCGGGTTCCTGTACCACTACTGGTGGCACCACCATCACCTCCACCGCTACCACCATTCCTTACGCTACCATTAGCACCGAGGCGTTTTATGATATCTGCCAATCACTAACAGTTGCTACTAATGCCGGTGGTGGATACACCGTGACTGTCTATACGGTCGCCGGCTTAGATTCTGGTGCTAATGCTTTTGCTGTCGGTTCCGGTGACGGTAGTGCTACTTTAACTACTCCCAGCACTTGGGCGACTGCCACCAACAACGGCTATGCTGTTTGTATGGATGATACTACCGGTAACGGGGCGGCGACCGCTAATGCCGGTTGGGACACTGCCGCCGAAGAATGCGGTGGTGCTGGTCAAAAGTTTGAATTGGTGGCCGATCTCGGCGCTGCTGATACCCCCTCAACCATTATGTCGAGTGCCGCTGGGGTAACCGATGTTTCGCTAATTGGCTGGCGCTTGTCAGCTGATGCCACCCAAGCCGCCGGTGCTTATACGGGTACCGTTGACTACATTACGACCGGCACTTTCTAGGAAGCTGGATAAAGAAAGTTGGGAGCGTATACTTTGAAGATGGGGAGTAATTTACAATTTTCAATGTTCAATAAATTTACAATTAAAAACGGACGAAATGAAAATTGATCAATTGATAATTTAATGAAAATTGAAAACTGTAAATTGGAAATTGTGATACTAACCTTGTTACTCTCTGCTTTTTCTGTCTTGCCGACGTTAGGTCAGACTCAAGATGTCAATCAAGAAAAAGTTTCTATTTCGCCAGCTCTATTCGAGCTAAACGCCAAACCGGGTGATACCTTAGATAACTCGATGAAAGTGATTAATACGAGCGATCAGATCCAAGATTATGAGATGGAAATTAAGCCATTTGTTGGTAATGAATTCGGTCAAGCCAAGATCGTCGCCGATGACGACTCAACGTATTTTCTGAAAAATTGGGTTAAGATAGTCCCGTCCCAGTTCACTCTTGCCCCCAAACAGACTCAAGTAGTCAAATTTACCATCACTGTTCCTGTAAATGCCGAGCCGGGTGGCCAATATGGCTCAATCTTGGCTTCATTAGTTAACAATAGTGAGGTCAGTGGAACCGGTGCCGTGACGAAATCTAAAGTTGGCTCTTTGATCTTAGTGGCAATTGCTGGTGATATTAGTTACTCGGCTTTTATTAAGGAGTTTAAGGTGGCTAAGAAACGTTTCGAACGCTCACCGATTAACTTTACGACCAAAATTCACAACAACAGCACCGTTCACATCAAGCCGAAAGGTTTTATTACCTTAACCAATATTTTTGGTCAGAAAATCGGACAATTGGACTTTGAGCAAAAGAATATTCTGCCCAATTCCGACCGAACAGCCATCCAGTCTTATAATGCTCCACTCCCAGTTGGTCGTTACGTCGCGACATTAAATCTTATCTACGGTGAAGGGGCTGGTCAGCTAAATTCGAAGTTGATCTTTTATGTCTTCCCAATTTGGTTAATTATCTTACTCATTATTTTACTGATCTTGATAATTCTTCTTCTTATCTACAGGAGACGTCAAAAACGGAAATTTGCCGAATTAATTAAGGCCGCCAAAACTCCTAGAATTATTCGAAGGATGGGCTAGAATAGACAAAAAATTAAATATTAAAAATTAAAGATGGTAGAAAATGCTTACTAACAAATTGAGTCGAGAAATTTTATATTTTTTATCCGTGTCTTTTATCTTTAATATTTTATTTTTTATATTTATTGTTTTGCCGGTAGCGGCCCAAAACAGTGTTTCTATTAGTGCTAACGTCCTTTCGGGCGTAAGTGCGGGAACCTCTACTTTCACAAGTGATATTGTCCAACTACCAGCTGATGGCAAATCGGTAGTAGTGCTAACGGCCGTGATTCTATCCAAGGAAACTCAAGCGTTACCGAACAAAGAGATTATTATTAGCTCTAACCGTGGCGAGGTCGAAACAATACTTTGCTACACCGGAGAAACCTTAACTAACGGTCGATCAACAATAACCGACGCCACTGGCAAAGCACGGTGCGTCGCTAGCTCCGAAGTCCCCGGTAACGCCACCTTCACGGCCGTCGCCGAAGGCATTACTCTCGAAGACAAACCAACAGTCACGTTTACCCCCCTACCGTTTTTAACTAACCTAACAATAAAAGTGAACCTTCCGGGAGGTGGCCAGTTGACAATTCTCGAGCCTGTCAAGCCCAAACCTGCCAAACCGATCAATGAGCGATTAGTTAATACCGATATCGAGTTACAACTCCCATTTTGGATCTTAGTCTTGATAATTTTATTAGTTTTAACCGAACCGATTCTCGTGGCTTTAGTACTACGATTGAGTAAAAAAGTTCGTCGCGGATTTGAAAGTGAAAAGCAGGCTCTGGCCAAAGAACAAGAATTGCTGACCAAAATCTATCACCTCGAAAGTCAGGTTGTTCAAACCGCCTCGGTCATAGAAACGGAGGTTAAACAGCTCGAACCTATTATTCCCCCAAATCCCGATCAACTACCGCCTGTCTTACCCCAAAGTCCGAATGCCGGGCAAAGCTCGTCCACCCAATAGCTCTAGCATAGCTGAACCACCAGTTGAAACAAACGAATATTTTTCAGTCAGGCCCAACTTATCCACATAGCCAACCGTGTCACCGCCACCAACGACACTTGTTGCGGCTGAAGAAGCGATCGCCCGGGCAATCAGACGAGAAGATTTATCAAACCCTGCCTGCTCGACTCGACCAAAGACGCCACTCCAAAGAATAGTCTGAGCGTACTTAAGATATTCAATAGTTTGATTAGTTGATCTCACCCCAACATCAAGGATTTGTTCACGATCCCAGCAATAATCAACCGGCAGTATGATCTTACCTCGCGAATTTTTGAGCAACTTACTGGCTTGGCTTATATATTCTGGCTCGATGACAGAGTTCTTGACATCAACTCCTTGACTGGCCAGGAATGTATTGGCGACTCGGCCACCGACAATAACTCGATCAACTCTAGGTAGCAAATTCTCAATGACTGGCAGTTTATCGGCAATTTTCGCTCCACCGATCAAGGCGATAAATGGACGAGCTGGATGACGAGTGAGGTTTGTTAACATCTCTAACTCCCGCTCCAGCTGGAGGC
>Ga0209542_10019552_pt1 | contig 10828 bp, 8 predicted proteins | sample RifCSPhighO2_01_FD_184028 | JGI IMG/M metagenome (GOLD analysis project Ga0209542, IMG submission 184028) | Soil microbial communities from Rifle, Colorado - Rifle CSP2_plank highO2_0.1 (SPAdes) (version 2) | ecosystem: Environmental > Terrestrial > Deep subsurface > Rock core/Sediment ...
GAAAACAACTGATACTGGACAAAACTGGAAAAAACTCGAAGGTCTTAATGGTATCAAGATTACTGCTATTGCCATCAATCCTAAAAATTCCAAAGAACTTACTGCTTCTAGTGAAGATGGTATAATCTACCGAAGTTCAAACGCTGGCGAAAGTTGGCAAAGAACTAATTAAGCCGCCAAAGAAAAACTTGAAATTGTCAGCGGTGCGGCTCCGCCGCCTTTCCGAATTTTCGCGGGGGGAATTTTCCGGAAAAATGCGTTCGGACTAATTCAAGAATACTGCACCAAGTTAAGATGTCATTACCAAAAGAAATAAAAAGTATACTAGATAAACTGTCTAAAGCCGGATACGAGGGCTATGTTGTGGGCGGATGCGTACGAGATTTATTAATGGGCCGAGAGCCTAAAGATTGGGATGTTACTACAAATGCCCGGCCGGAAGAAATCCAAAAGATTTTTCCGGACAATGTATACGAAAATGATTTCGGCACGGTCGGAATTAAAACTGGTTCGGAAGATCCAACCATCTCAATCGTAGAAATAACGCCCTACCGGATTGAGGGTAAATATACCGATAAACGCCATCCTGATGAAATTAAATTTGCTAAAACTCTTGAAGATGACTTGTCGCGAAGAGATTTCACGGTAAACTCGCTAGCCATGGATGTAAGCGGTAAAATAACTGATCTTTTTGAAGGACAAGAAGATATAAAAAATAAGATAATCAGAACCGTTGGCGACCCGGAAGAGAGATTTTCAGAAGATGCTCTCAGGTTATTAAGGGCTATCAGATTTACGACAGTCTTAAACTTTTCCGCCAAAGGCGGACCAGCCTCTGGCTGGGAAATTGAAGAAAAGACATTTAAGGCCATAAAGACTAATGCCGAACTGCTAAGAGCTATCTCAAAGGAGCGGATAAGAGATGAGTTTGTTAAAATCATAGAGTCAGATAACGCCTATGAGGGAATTCTGCTTCTTGAAGAAGCTGGCTTGCTTCAATACATAGTTCCTGAGCTTAGAGAAGGAATAGGTGTCGGCCAGAATCTCCATCATATATACACCGTTTGGGAACATAATACCCGAGCACTTAAATACACGGCCGATAAAAAATATTCCCTGGCTGTTAGACTTGGTGCATTGTTTCATGACGTAGGCAAACCAAAAACTAAAAGGGGAGAGGGCAAATACTCAACTTTCTACGGCCATGATGTTGTCGGAGCGGATATTACGGAAAAGATAATGGATCGTTTAAAATTTCCCAAAGATCTATCTGAAAAAGTAACTAAGCTGGTTCGCTACCATCTTTTCTACTATAACGTAGATGAGGTTACTGAATCTTCCGTAAGAAGACTCGTGGTTAATGTCGGTCCGGAAAATATGGAAGACCTAATCAAAATAAGAGAAGCCGATAGGATTGGCTCGGGTACCCCAAAAGCCGTGCCATATAAGCTCAGACATCTTAAATATATAATAGACAAGGTTTCGCACGATCCAATCTCAGCGAAGATGCTAAAAGTTAACGGGGAAGATGTAATGAAAGAACTAAAGAGCGGTCCCGGCCCTAAAGTTGGGCTAATACTAAACTCTCTTCTGACTGAAGTTCTTGATGATCCGACAAAAAACAAAAAAGATCACCTCAAGAAGCGTATCCAAGAACTAGATAAAAAATCTCCGGAAGAATTAAAAAAAGCTCTTGAAAAGATTGAAAAAGCAGTTAAGGAAGAAGAAAAAGAGCGTATGAAGAAGTATTATGTTTAAAAAGGTTAAGATTAAAAGATTTGATAAGGGGTTGCCATTGCCTGAATATAAAACCGCCGGAGCGGCTGGATTTGATTTAACAGCCAGAGAAAAAACTACAATAAATCCGGGGGTGGTAGGTTATGTGCCCTTAAACGTCGCTGTTGAAACACCAAGAGATTATTTTTTAATCTTAGCTGTGCGAAGCTCAACTCATAAACTCGGATTAATGCCCGCCAATGGGATCGGGATAGGGGATTCCGATTTCAGAGGAGACGGGGATGAGTATAAAATAGCCTTGCTTAACTTCACTAAAAAACCTGTTATAGTTGAGCGTGGCCACAGAATAGCCCAAGGTCTATTTGTTAAAATTACGAAAGCTAAGTGGCAAGAAGTTGGCAAAATGAACTCAAAAACCCGCGGCGGGTTTGGTTCAACCGGAAAAAAGTAAATTTTAAAAGCATCAGGCTGTAGTGTACCGGCAACACGCTATCCTCGGGCGATAGAAATAGAGGGTTCGATTCCCTCCAGCCTGACCTTATTTGGTGTTTTTATAACTCGAGTTCAAATCTTTATTTCCCGATAGTTCCTTGATATACTATTAATGTGGTGCGGAAAGTAAAAATTAAGTGTCATCTTTGTCATCAACATTTCCAAACAAAAAGGGCCTATTTTACTTTCAATAAAGAAGCTGGTTATAACTCTTTTTGCTCTAAGAAGTGCCATTACAAATCTAAGTGGCTAGGTAAAACTTTATCTTGTGAAAATCCTAAATGTGACAAAAAATTCTATAGATCACTGACTAATATTTCCGCCTTTAACTACTGTTCAAAATCCTGCGCAGCTATTATAAATAATCAAAAATTCCCAAAATGGCCCAAAAGGTATTGCGCCAAATGCAAAAAAGAGTTTAAAAACAGAGAATCCAAATACTGTTCGTGGGAATGTAGTCGTTCAGCACTTTATAACAATCGGGGGCATATTGCCACAAAATATACTGCTAAAGAAATACGGGAGCACATAAAAAATTTGTTTGATAGACTTGGAAGAACTCCCGCCAGAAGAGAACTTGGCAACATGTCATATGCAGCAATTAGAATCTTTAAGTCTTGGAATAACGCTATATCGGCTGTTGGTTTAGCCCCGAATCGTTCTCATGATCATCGTATGTACAAACGCTCAAAAACTAAAGCTAATGATGGACATCTCTGCGATTCCATTTCTGAATCAATAATTGATAACTGGCTTTATAAAAATAAAATTAAACATTCAAGAAATGTCTCTTATCCTGATACAAATCACCTGGCAGATTGGGGGATAGACAATAATAAAACTTTTATTGAATATTTCGGCTTAGCTAAAGATAGCCCCAGATACGACCGCTCCATAAAAGAGAAGATTAAAATTTGCAAAAAACATAAAATAAAGCTCATTGATATATATCCAAAAGATTTGTATAAAACTTCTAATTTTATAAACAAGCTGAGGTTCTTAAAGAGTTCGAAAAGACAATGACCAACTCCCAGCGGTCTAACTAAAATCAACGGCTCACCATGTGAGCCGTTGATTTTAGTTAGATTTTATCGTAGTCTTCCTTCGGTTCTATAACAACTGGAAGGATACCAGAATGTCTACTAAGGCTGGCTGGAAGCTGCGTCCGGAGACTGCCATGATGAGTCTTGGACATGATCGATTCCTCTCAGAAGGAGCAGTGGTTATGCCAATATATAAAACCACTACATATGCTGTTGAAAGTTTTGATGATGGAGAAGAAAGATTCAGTCACCCGGCCCAAGATTCAACTCTTCTTTATAGTCGAATAAATAATCCAAACTGCCAAGTTTTTGAAGAACGTCTGGCCTATTGTGAGGGCGGTGAAGCCTGCGCATCTTTCGCCAGCGGGATGGCTGCTATTTTTGCACTTTGTTTTGAGTTCCTAAAACCCGGCGATGTACTTATGTTCAGTGAACTTCTATATGGGGGCACTGCGTCTTTGTTTAATGCCTTGCTTCCGGAAAAGATGGGCATTAAAACTGTTGGCTTTAACAACGAGAATTTTCAAGAGAAATTAAAACAAGTTGCATTATCGCATAAGATTCCTAAGTTGATATTCATTGAAACGCCCGGCAATCCAACTAATGTAATGATTGATATAGAAATGTGCCGCAGACTTACAAGCAAATACTTGCTACCAGGACTTCAGCCAATAATAGTAGTAGATAACACTTTTCTAGGACCTATTTTCCAATACCCCCTAAAGCTTGGCGCTGATATATCTGTCTATTCGGCCACTAAATATATTGGCGGACATAGCGACGTAGTAGCCGGAGCATGTGTTGGCTCTCGCGAACATATGAATAGGTTGAAAAGGGCCAGAATGAATTTAGGTTCAATACTAAACCCTGAATCAGCTTACATGTGTGCAAGGGGACTACAAACTCTGAGTGAACGGATGACCAAACAGATAGATAATGCCTGTATTATGGCAGAGTATCTTGCCAATCATCCTAAAGTTGAAAAGGTCTACCATCCATCAGTTCTTAAAGTTACTGACTCTGACTATGCCATATATAAGAGACAGTGCCTCGCTCCAGGAGCAATAGTTTCTTTTGATATTAAAGGCGGGACAAAGTCGTCAAAAAAATTCCTGGATTCTTTAAAGATATTTGTACAGGCGGTCAGCCTCGGAAGCGTTGAATCATTAGCTCAGCATCCCCATACAATGACTCATCGTGGAGTTTCAGACGAAGATAAAAACAGGCTTGGTATAACAGACAAGATGATTCGCCTTGCGATAGGCAAAGAACATCCCGATGATTTAGTAAAAGATTTGGAACAATCCCTCTCAGAAGTTTAGCCTTGCTCAGCAAGGCTTTTTAATTTAAACTTTTACTATGAAAATCAGAGTGGGGCCCGTCGTATAGTGGTAGTACACGCCCGCCGTCGCTAAGGCTTTGGCGAATTGCGATTTATAGCTAATCGCTTTGCTCTTAGATAAATCGGGAACATTCGCACTGTGCCCCGCACCAAATTTACGGGGGCATAGTATAGTGGTAATACACGGCATTCGCATTGCCGAGACTCGGGTCCGATTCCCGATGCCTCCACTAGAAATTTTGGTGCGGGGTTGCCGGGACGCGGTTTCGATTACCGCCGGGTCCACTTGTTTTGTTAAGCTCGAACTACTGGTTTTACGCCATCACTTAACACTAAAAACCACTCAAAAGAGTGGTTTTTAGTTGAGAGTTGGGGTGAATTGAACTGACCTTGCGCTTATCTAATTTTGGTGTTATTATATTGCAGACTTACGAACTGAGAGGTCAAGAATGCTCATTCAAATTTTAGGTAATTTGTATTTCTGGATGCATAGTCCTTGGTATTGGATTGTCGCTTTCGCTATATGGTACATCTATTACGGAATAGAATGTGCTCTTAATGGCGCCGAGGGTGGTCTTTTAATGCCCTTTAAGGAGCTTGGAAAAGATTTCACATGGAGTATCCCTGGCGGATTAAAGCGTCGAGCAGGATATCTCAAACAAAATCTGATACCTACGCCATCTCTCCATGATGGGAAAATTCATGGCTCCATCTCTGGTACGATTTCCTGGGATTATGATTGGGTAGTCGAAAATAATCTTTATAAGGAGTGCGCCAAGGACACTATACCTGGACCATTTCACTTTTGGTTTTTTATTGTTCTTTGCCCAATCTTTTGGCCTCTGACACTAATTGCCTTGGGCGTGCTAATAGCTCTGTGCATCCCGCTTAATTTATTCGAGCCAGTATTTGAACCAGTTTTTGAAAGATACTTTAACTGGAAAGAGGCGAGATTTAAATCCAGAATTGAAAGGAAAATTGCTATTAGAAACGCATAGTCGATAGCCGAGAACATCTCGGCTATTTTTATACAAAAACCCTATTATACACCTCGAAAAGCAATAATTTATTTTTGAAAAACTCCTGATTTACGCTACGTTTTAGATATTCAAACATCGTCTCCCTAACTCCACCTTAAAATAAAAAGCTGACTAGAGAGTCAGCTAACCTGTAGACTATTGGGATCTGGAATAAATTGAGAGCCATTCCATATGCCTAGATTTTTTTGATCGGCTCCCATTATGAAGCATGCTTTGTTTCTAGATTTTAAAGAGTAATGTCCACTAAATGCACCTATATGGGCAAGGGACTCTCCGGGATGAGTATGCTCATCTCTAATCCTAACAACCCACTGTCCTGGATAAATGTGGTCTTTGCATTTTCTACATTTGGTAGTTTGGCCATCAGATATAGCTTTTCTAGCTACTTTTTTCCAAGATCTATATTTAATGGCTGGACGTAATTTGTGAAATATAAACCAAATACCAGAGATTATTCCATACGCTACAAAACCTACAAGCTCTGAGTCCATTTTCTTCTCCTAATTCAACAATGTGCTGAGTTGTTTATATTATAAAGTTAACCAGCAGTCAATTTTATATCCCGATTTAATCCCTGATTTTTAATAAAACTTATTTAATTTCTTCGGTGGTCAGGCTAAAAACCATTCCCTTGCTGATGCTTCCGTCTAGGATTTTTTTGGCGATGGCGCTCTCAACCTTATCTCTAATAACACGCTCCATCGGACGAGCTCCGAATTGAGGATCAAATCCGGCTTTAGCCACATAATCGGCTACATCTTGAGTCGGTTTAAATAAATAGCCTTGATCTTTTAACCGAGCCGACAGAGAGTCAAGAAGTATTGTTGTAATTTTACCAACCTGTTCCTGCGATAGGGGATGGAAGGTTACTATCTCGTCAAAACGATTAAGCAGTTCGGGTTTGAAGTGGTGTTCTCTTATGAGTACATCTATCAGTCTTTCTTTTTCCATAGAAGGATCCAGCCCCTGCTTAATCAGGTCTCTGATAAAATCAGCTCCGGCGTTAGAAGTGGCGATTATAATATTCTGCTCAAAATTTATCCTTCTGCCGAAAACATCGGTTAGGTGGCCCTCGTCAAAAACCTGCAAAAATATATTAAGAATATTCTTATCGGCTTTCTCTATCTCATCAAGAAGGATTAGAGAAAAAGGATTATCTCTCACCGCAGTAACAAATTGTCCCGGTTCGTTATTTCTGGTTGAACCGATAAATCTATCCAGCGATTCCTGGTTTTGATACTCTGACATATCAAACCTTAGCATCCTGTCGGCAGAACCGAAATAAATTTTGGCCAATACTTTTGCCGTCAGTGTTTTTCCAACTCCGGTCGGTCCGACAAATAGAAAAACTCCCGCCGGCTTGCCACGCTTAGAAAGACCGGTTCTTAATCGTCTCATGGCTGAGGCTACAACCTGAACTGCTCTGTCTTGACCGACGACTTCCTTGTGCATGAATTCTTCCAACCGGATAAGCTTGTCTTTTTCTTTGCCCGCTACCGGACCTAGAGATATACCGGTCTTTTGGCTTATGACCTCGTTTACTTCTTTTTTGGTTATTATCCTATCTTTGCGGTTTACAACATGAGAAATAACCTCAGTTAAGAGATCAAATGCTTTTTCAGGAAAAGGCGCCGTTCTTATAAACTTATCCGCTCCGCTGACAATTTCCTTTATTGCTCCGTAAGTGATGAGTATCCTCTGTTTTGATTCAAAAGCCGGCACCGCCTCTTCCAAAATTTTTATCGTCTGGTCAACGCTTGGTTCAACAACATTAATTCTTTCTAAAACATTTGTCAGTTCCGATCTTTGTTCTATAAATTTATGGAAATTTACCGGGTTAGTGGTCGCTATTACCTGGATACTGCTTGACTTAAGATAGGGGACTAGCACTTCTGAAACATCAATCCTGCCCATTCCGCTGATTTCGCCAATAAAATTATGGAAATCTTTAAGAACTAATATTACGTTGCCTGCCCTGACAGCCTCATTGAGCGTAGCTGTTAAAATATTCTGAACATCAGTAATCTCCTTTGATGAACCGGCAATCAGTCCCAGATTAAGCTCAAAAACTTTTTTGTAATTCAATTGAGGTAATGCTCGTCCCTTGGCAATCATTTCGGCAAAATCAAGAATTATATTTTCACGACCTACGCCTTCTTCGCCGACAAGAAGAACATTATTTTCTCCCGAACGAGCAAGTACCTGTTCCATCTGATCCATCTCTTTCTTTCTTCTTATAAGACGCATCTTGGGACTGGCCATCTCCATTTTATCGGTCAGATTTACAGCAAAAGACGTAAGATGGCGGGCATAACCGTATATCCAGTCACGGCCTATCGGCGGCTGACGCAAAAGATTTTCCAAGCTCCAGAATTTCCTGTAGTTCCTCCAAAATGCCCAGATATGCTCATACCATTCGGCAAGTTCTTCCAGGTCTTCCTTGCCTAAGTCCTGATTTAAAATAAACTGTTTGAACTCATTGTTATGATCAAACAAAGACGCCATGATATCCAGCACCGACACTCTCTGGCCTCCGTGCTTGTCGCGAAGAACCAGTGAATCTTTCAGCAGCTCCAAAATCTCTGGAGAAACTTCTTGGGTCGTAAATAAGGAAAATTTAGAAGAAAAAAGATGTTGTTTGCCAAGAGCCTCCTTCAGATTTTTTTTGATGGAGCCGAAACTTGGAATAATTCTGGTGAAAAGCTTTTCCATCACGCCATCTTCAATCAGAGCTATCAGAAGCGTTTTTGTTGAAAGAGTCTTCTCTCCTAATCCTCGAGATAACTCAAAAGCTCTGTCAAAAACCCTTGCCGCTTCATATTCAATCAGATCGGCAATATTATTAGTGTCCCGACTTGCTTCGTGCAAAGCACGATTAGCAAATCGAGGATCCTCGATTTTTCTATCCGATTTTAAATCAGAGGAAAAATCGGGACTTCTTAATTTAGGATACTTGAGATAATAATTTCCGAATATTTCAAAGAACAGAGCAGAGAAGGCAAAAGGCATGACAATCAATGTCCAGCCGACATCTATGTTAACTTGAGTTTCATGGGCTTTATTTATAATCCAAAAACTAACAGGAACCAGGCCGAGAATAAAAAGCAGCACCTTCCAGAATTTCAAAATCCCCGCCGGAAATATGCGGTAAAAAAGAATTGCTTTGTAAATATCGGACTTTCTTAGGTCAAATATCATTCTTCAAATTCATGTATCACACAACATGTATCCAGACTCTTCTGTTACATGATATATGTTACATGATTAATCCCATTCCTCTCACAATGCTATATATGGCTACTGCCGGCCAAGACAGCCAGATAATGAACAAAAGTCCAAAGCCGACAAGTAAAGTAGCTTGCCATAACAAGCCCATAAAAATTATGCTTAATCTTATGCCGGCAGCGATAAGCCTAACGTAAATATCAGCGACAGAATCCGTCATCCGTCCGCTAAAACTCTTTTGACCCTTACCAAAATCTGAAGGATTCTGGCGATGCCAGGGAGAAAATAGAGTTTTAAAATGCTGGACTATTAAAAATTGATGTCCGACCGATTTTAAGTAGTTGCCGGCAATTTTAAGTATCTCAAAAGACGCCACCGTAAAATGCCAATAGAGATATTCAGCAAAGACTGTTATCATTCCCTAAATAATAACATATTTATTAGCCCATCTCATCTAATCGCAAACTCTTCTCAATTTCCCGACCTGCTTTCTTTCTTCGGACAAATAGTTAAATTAACCTCAATTTAGTTAACAAATTTGGGTCCCGCTCTATGAATCACTCCCAAATTTGTTATTAACGTAAATTATCGGTTAATTTAACTATTGTGTTGGCCTTGAAAAAAGACGGTCTCAAATTGATAAGAATTTGCTCTTTATTTATTAGAGACTATACCCGGCCACGAGCAAGAGATTATTATCTTTCGGGACCATCTAGTTGCTCGCCTTGCGAAGCTCCGGCGAAGCGAGGCCGGATTGATTGGTTTATCATAGGTCTCTCCTTGACAAAATCCGGCGACGAACGAGTGAGTCCCGTCGCTGGAACGGGACGAACGCGTCCCGAAAGATAATGATCTCTTGCGAGTAATAATCCGAGTCGGGATATAGTCTCTGAGCTTAGACTGCTAAAAATTGTCCAACTGAGTTAATCTGTGCTAAAGTCTTATAAAATGCCGAATAGAATATTAGAAAATCTGAACGATAAACAGGTTGAGGCCGTAAAAATAATTGATGGGCCGGTTTTGGTTATTTCCGGTCCCGGCTCGGGAAAAACCAGATGCTTAACTCATAGAGTTGCCTATCTTATTTCGCAGGGGATACTGTCAGAAAATATCTTAGCCGTCACATTTACCAATAAAGCAGCGGGGGAGATGCGTGACCGCATTCTAAATCTCCTCGAGGTTGAACCTCAATATCGAGGTTCAACCTCAATAGGTTCAGTGATGCCGCTAATCGGAACTTTTCATTCTATCGGTCTTAGAATTCTAAGAAATGAAATTCCTCAGCTCGGTTATAGAAGAAATTTCGCCGTATTTGATGAAGACGATAGATTAAGTTTAATTAAGAGAGTCATGTCAGACCTTGAGATAGACACAAAAAGCTATAACCCGCGGGCCATACTTTTTAAAATATCAGAGTTAAAGACTAAACTTATATTACCAGAGGATAATGACCCTAAGGATTATTATTCTGAAATTGTTGCCAAGGTATACAAAAAATATCAGGAAGAACTAAGGATACTTAATGCCGCCGACTTTGACGATCTCATAGTGTTACCAGTCAAAATTTTTAAACAAAACCCGGAGACTCTTCACAAATACCAGGAGCTTTGGAAATATATTTTGGTAGACGAGTACCAGGATACCAGCCATGATCAATATATTTTAATTAATTTACTTGCCCAAAAGTACCACAATCTTTTTGCGATAGGGGATGATGCTCAATCTATTTACCAGTTCCGCCGAGCCGACATAAGAAATATCCTAAACTTCCAAAAAGATTATTCCGAAGCAAAGATTATTCTTCTTGAACAAAACTATCGCTCAACGCAAAATATAATTACAGCCGCTCAAGAGATAATATCCAAAAACAAAAACCAAATACCAAAAGAGCTCTGGACTGACAATGATCAGGGAGAAAAAATAGTTGTCGCCGAGACTATCAATGAGCG
>Ga0209542_10019555_pt1 | contig 10827 bp, 10 predicted proteins | sample RifCSPhighO2_01_FD_184028 | JGI IMG/M metagenome (GOLD analysis project Ga0209542, IMG submission 184028) | Soil microbial communities from Rifle, Colorado - Rifle CSP2_plank highO2_0.1 (SPAdes) (version 2) | ecosystem: Environmental > Terrestrial > Deep subsurface > Rock core/Sediment ...
AGCCGTCCCTAGTACGAGAGGACTGGGATGGGGGAATCCCTGGTGTGCCAGTTGTTCCAAAAAGGAGCACCGCTGGGTAGCTATATTCCCAACTGATAACCGCTGAAAGCATCTAAGTGGGAAGCAGCCTTCAAGATAAGATCTCGTGCGAAGCGTAGCTTCGCAACTAACAACAAACTACAGTTGACAAACAACAATTGTTGCAAGTTGATTGTTGAAAGTTGGTAGTTCGCAAAGCTGCGCTTTGTGAAGACCCCTTGTAGACTACAAGGTCGCCGTAAGGCGAACCTCGCCGAAGCGTAAGCGGAGGCGGGTTGATAGGCGGGCGGTGGAAGTGTCGCAAGGCATTAAGCCTACCCGTACTAATGGTCGATTAGAGTAACTAAAGACATTTCTTCTCTTCGCTTTTTGAAGAACCAAGCCCGCCCTTGGCGGGAATAACCCAATACTACCAATGTCAAATGTCCAATAGATTGATTATTGGTAGTATTTGAAATTGGTATTTATTTGTAGTATTCTTTAGTGCTGGTCTTTGGAGCGAGATGGAACTACCTGATCCCATTCCGAACTCAGAAGTCAAACGTCTCAGCGCCCACGATACTGGGTTTTCCCGGGACAATGGGTCAAGGCCAGCATTTTTATTGAGAAAAAGAAAATTTATGCTTAATATTGTATAATTCATTCGTGTCTTTATCAAAAAACGAAGAAAAAATTGTTGAATCAATTATTGTTGCATCAGAGAATGATCCGCGAAAACCTGAGTTTCCGCCAGATAATCCAAAATTTCCTGCAAGTCCTACCTTTAAAATTAAAGTTCCAGAATTTTCCAATGTATGGATTAAGGATGAAAGTGCGAATCCAACAGGTACTCACAAAGATAGAATGGCTTGGGAAATGGTTGTGACTTATAAAGGTATGCTTATTGCCAAAAAAAGGGGGCAATTCGGGGGACCGTTGCCACAGATGTCTATTATAAGTTTTGGATCTGCAGCAATTGCAATTCAGACAATGCTTAAAAAATATGGGTTACCCAATCTTAAAGTTTTAATAGACAGAAGATTTATTTCAAAACTTGATTATGGAACTCTTAAAAAATTAAATTGTGAGATTTATGAAACAGATTTATCGAAAAAACCATTTAACTGGAGAGAAATACTCGCTCTTACACATAATGTCGAAGGATTTGATGTAACTTCAAACGAGGCACTTGACCCAACTACAAGATTCTATGACTGGATGAGCTATGAAATAATAAACAGCTCACCGGATTATGTATTTGTTCCATTTGGAACAGGAAATTTATATGAGAACATGCTGAACATAAATAAGAAAGAAGTTTTATCCGAAATCCATGACCCACGATTTAAAGGGGATGTAAATATTTTGAGAAGCTGTAATTTTATGGGGGTTACAACAAATAACCCAAACAGCAAAGCCTCCAAGCTATATTCTCCTCATTTGCCATTTGTTCATTATGATGAGCAGTGGATTAGACTTTATAGATTTGCAGGATTTTGTGGAAAAGAATCAAATGTGCTTTTGTTAAAAAAAGAAGAGTTTTTAGATGAAGCCTTAGAGATAGCGGATTCTCAAAAAATAAATTGCGAACCCTCTGGAATTAGCGGACTGGCTCTACTCCTACAGTTAAAAGATAAACTACCTAAAAATAAAAAAATGTTAATTATAAATACTGGGAAAACTAAGTATTTAGATTAGTCAAGGCCAGCATTTTTTGTGGGTTCATAAGCTTTCTCTTTTTAAGTTTTAAGCAGCTTTTGCCATCGTGTTAGCTCCCCTTACTTCTGGTTTGGGAATATATTTTGGCCAGAGAAGATCACCTGTAGTCCCATAAATAGGAAGAGAAATGTCGTTTGTAAAGTTACTTTCGGCAAGTCTTATAGCCTCATTTATAGCAAAATTCCTACTCTCTTCATCCGAAAGTTCTTTACCAGACATATTTACTCTTTGATCTGGGATTAAAAGACCGATGAATTCTCGCGGAGCAACTCTTCTGGGAATGACAGCATATCGATAGTCAATGTCTTCGGCTCCTTGACTAGGCTTTTTTATTAATACAGCAACTTGTTCAAAATGGTCTTGTTTAGCTTGTCTGCCATAACCCGCTTTATACATATCAAATTCCTTTTTCCACCATGTTAACTCAGGGTCTTCTGGGTTATTTTCTCTTTCATATTCTTCGTTAATCCTATCTGCAAATTCTTGAGATACAACTCCTTGCCTCAATATTTTGGGAAGCTTTTCTATTCTTGTTGTGTGCGACCAGGAGCTATCGTATATATCACCAACCCTTTCAAGCGCTTTTTGCTCTTTTGTCACTTCTGGTTTTTCCGCAGTTTTACCTCCTAGGAATTTGTCTTTTTGAGCTTGTATCGAAAAAAATTCGGCGCCGGGGGGAGTTGCTTCTGGAGGAGTTTCAAATAAAACTGACTTATCGTTCTTTTCGTCTAAAGGATTATCGTCCACGAGATTATAGTAGGGTAATCGAATTAACTTGTCAACGTCGTTGTAATTGACAATTCAACCTGATATTATTCACTCATGATAATTTCGCATCGCGGGAGAAAAACGGGGGAGAGGGAAAATTCTCTGGAGTCATTTGAGAAAGCTTTAACACTTGGAGCGGATGGAATTGAGTGCGACGCAAGATTGGCTTCGGATAATAAAGTAGTAATATCCCACGATAAAGTTTCAGAAACCAATAAAGAACAATCCCTGACTCTTTCTGAACTTTTTCTCTATATAAAAAAGAAAAAAGCCCCATTTTTTATCGAGGTAAAAAGTTCATCACTGATTCTTGTTGAAAAAATTATCAAGGAGATAGAAAAAGACAATCTTTGGGAGATGGTTTACATTATCGGATTTTCTGTTTTTATAAAAACAGCGCTTAAATTCCAGAATCAATATCCAAAACTTAGAGTACTTCCATTTGTTAATTTTCCTCTTTATTCTTTTGTAAAACCTCCCCAGAAAAGTTACGGAGTTTTCTTGGGATGGATTGATTCTTGGCGCGGAAGTCAGTCCCTGTTTAAAAAATTAATTCCTCAAGCAAGACTTAATAAACTTGTAAAGCTATATCAAAAAAACGGTTTTAAAGTAATGGCAGGAGTTATTAACAACGAAAAAGGTCTAAAATACTTCAAAAATTCCGGGATTACAGATGTCGTCACAGATGAAATTTCTATAGCCTCAAAAATCTTCAAAACAAAATAACTATTTATTCCTGTCTATTATAAATCTTTTTACAATAAAGTAGCCGGCTCCCATAAAGAAGAGAGCGCCTACTGCAATAATTACCGATTTTCCGAAGACGGTTTCATAAAGCTTTTCCCCGAAGTAAAATATGCCAATGTCAGGAATCGATGCTATCAATGTGGCAAGAAAAAATTTTGGAAAACTAATTCGGGTCAAGCCTGCGGCATAGCTTGAAAAATCCATAACAGGAACAGTAAAAAGTCTTAGTGCTACGATTGCTAAAAATCTTTTTCTTTCCGACAATTCTCCCTCAAGTTGATGAAGTTTTTTAAGAGGAACAAATCTGCCGGCCAAAGGTTCCCTGAATTTTCTTGCAAGAAAAAAGCTTATGGAAGTTCCAATCATTATTCCTGTAACCGTATAAATGTAGGTGGCAAGCCAGCCAAAAATTGGCACAGCGGCAAACGAAATGACGCCTGCGGGAATTATGGGGAATATTATTCCAATTATCCTCCAGAGGATTAATAATAAAGGTCCTAGGAATATGTGGCTGTTGATAGTAAAAATTACTTTTTCAGGCGAGTCTGCAAAGACAAAATAAGTTCCTGCAAGAATTAAAATAGAAATTATAAGGACAGGCGTTATCAATAAATGTTTCCTGTACATTTCTAAATTATAGCAGGATTAGTTATATGCTACGTGGAGAATAAAAAAGGGAGTATCAAGAATTTCATTTATTTTTCTTCCTCCTAGTATTCTTAGGATTTCTTCTCTCTCTGCAGGAGACCACCATTTGCTAAGATACCCGGTTTTACTGCGGAAGATTCCGTTTTCAAAATCACTTTGAATTGGATCAGGGACCCCAACTACTGGAGATAAAGCGGTATAAATGTCCATAGCATAATCTTTAAATTGCTCTCCCCGCCAAGCCGAGATTATTACTTCTCCTTTCTTTTCTTTTGCTACTTTTCCCATCTCTTCAAGCGCTTTTTTATAATCTCCCTCCCAAGTTCCTAAACTGTTTTGTAAACACATTAAAACAGGTGAAACTACATCAATATCAGCCAATAATTCAGAAAGTTCATTTGCGTCGCCTTTTAGCGCAGTTGCATTTGGGTATTGATTTGCCCTTTGTTGAAGTTCGGAAAACATGCTATCATTTATTTCAACTGCGATGATATTTCGAGTCCTGGGGGGGGCAATATGAGGAAGAACTCTTCCGTATCCGGCGCCGATATCAATTACGGTTTTCCTGGAAAGATCAGGAATAGAAGAAATATAATCAATCTCGGCCTGTTCATAACTTTTCATTAGCGGATGGGAACTATTCTCAACACTTCTTATGTAATCGGGAACAGACCATGTGTATTTTAATGAAGAACTTGGAGGATTTTGCGAACCGCTAACCGCTTTTGCCATTTAATCGGATTGTAGCAAATTTTGCTTTGTGGTACAATAATAATACCTAATAATTAAGGAGGAATGATAAAAAATTCAAAATTCAAAATTCAAAATTCAAAATTCGGGTTCTAAAAAACCCCAGACCCGTTCGGCAAGCTCAGGGTTTACAACGATGACAGAGCTTTTGGCTTCGCACAAATCTCCTTTTGTAACTTTTCATAAGGGCGACATAATCGAGGGTATAATTACCAAACTTTCTTCTGCCGCAGTTCTTGTTGATGTAAATGCCAAAGCAGAAGCAGTGGTTTTAGAGAAAGATAAAAAAATTCTTCATAATATTTTGTCCTCTCTTTCGGTAGGGGACAAAGTCAATGTTCAGATTCTAAATCCGGAATCGGAAATGGGTAATCCGGTAGTTTCTTTAAGAAGATTTCTGGATAACAAGCTTTGGGACAGGGTAGAAGAACTTGTGAAAAATAAAAAAGTTATAGATGTAGTAATTGATGATGCAATAAAAGGAGGTCTTTTAGTAAGCGGAGATGGAATATCGGGTTTTCTTCCAAATTCTCAGCTTTCTTTTGCTTCTCATACAGAAACCCAGGGATCAACCCAAAACATAATAGGAAGTAAAATTAAAGCAATAGTTTTAGAAGTGGATAGGGGAGCTCACAAAATTATTTTTTCTCAAAGCCATGTGTTAAATCAGGAAGATTTTGAAAAAGAAATAAAAGGGTTGAAAACAGGGCAAAAAGTAACAGCTTCGGTTACAAATGTTACTCCTTATGGAATATTTGTATCGGTGCCAAATGGGGAACGAGTTGTAGACGGTTTTATGCATATATCCGAAATTTCCTGGGAAAGGGTTTCGGATACTTCCTCTCTTTACAATACGGGGGATAGCATAGAAGCGGCTATCACAGGTTTTGATAAAGAAGCACGAAGAGTAAATCTGTCTATTAAGAAATTAAAGATAGATCCGTTTGATGAGAAGATTAAAAACTTTTCTATAGATAAAAAACTTAGCGCTACAGTTGTAAAAATTCTATCGACAGGAGTTTCGCTTGATCTGGGAGATGAAATTGGAGGATTTATCAGAAAAGAAAAAATTCCTCCGACTGTTTCATATAAGACAGGAGATTTAGTAAATGTTACGGTTTCTGAAATTGATTTAAAAAGAAGAAGAGTTGTGGTTGTTCCGATACTTTTGGAAAAACCGCTTACCTATCGGTAAGAATAATACCAATGTCAAATATTACCAATAAATACTAATAATCCAATATTTGATTATTTGAAATTTGTAGTATTTGTAGTATTGGTAGTATTACGAGGAGGAGTGATGAAAACAACGACGAGCTTTGTCTGTCAGGAATGCGGTTATGACTCCCCGAAATATATGGGCAAATGTCCTGAATGCGGGGAATGGAATTCTCTTAGGGAAATAGCAACGTCTTCATCGATTGCTTCAAAATCCGAAAAACTAAAAAGACCCAGTTTGAACGGAGAAACCAGAGCGAAGGTAAAAAAATTAAGCGAAATTGCATTTTCCGAAAAAGACAGAATTTTGACCGGATATTCCGAAGTCGATAATGTTTTAGGCGGAGGAATTGTTAAAGGAAGTGTTACTCTTTTGGCAGGAGATCCCGGAATTGGAAAATCAACTCTTCTTCTTCAGATTGGACTTAATCTTTCCGGGAAAAATAAAGTTCTTTATATCTCGGGTGAAGAGTCTGAAGAGCAGATTAAAATGCGAAGCAAAAGAATTAGCAAAGACGGTAAAAATGACGATTTTTTACTTGCTTCTCTTAATGATACCAATCTGGCTTTCGAAATGATAGAAAAAATAAGACCTTCGATTGCAGTAATAGATTCGATTCAGACAATGGAATCAGAGGATCTAACAGGATTGTCCGGCTCTGTAGGGCAGGTTAGATATGCCGCAGCAGCCTTCATAAAACTGGCGAAAACACTTGGGATACCAATCATACTGGTCGGTCATGTCACAAAAGAGGGAATGGTCGCAGGCCCAATGGTCTTATCCCACATGGTAGATACTGTTCTGTTTTTTGAGGGAGAAAAACTTACTCAGACGAGGATTCTCAGGGGTCTTAAAAATAGATTCGGTCCGATTGATGAAGTAGGCATTTTTGCAATGAATGAATCGGGACTTACGGAAATTAAAGATCCGGAACAACTTTTTTTAGGCCAAAAAAACCTCAATGCCCCGGGATCGGTACTAACAGTAACAATGGAGGGAACAAGGGCCTTTATAATCGAAATACAGGCCTTAACGGTGTTTTCTAAACTGCCTATGCCAAGACGGGTAGCAAACGGAATCGATAGAGGGCGGCTTGAGCTTTTGCTTGCGGTTTTGCAAAAACATTGCAGGATGCCCTTAGATTCGATGGACGTATTTGTAAATGTTGCAGGAGGACTAAGGCTTTCTGATACATCATCTGATTTGGCAATTTGCCTTGCTATATTTTCAAGTTTTAAAAATATTTCTCTTTCAAAGACTGTTGCAATTTCAGAAGTTGGTTTACTAGGAGAGTTGCGGGCAACGCCGTTTTTTGAAAAAAGAGTCCAGCAGGCAAAAAAGTTAGGGTTTAAAAACATATTGAGCTCAAAAGAATATAAAACTTTGCCTTTTCTCATAAATCAGTTGGGAAAGATGAAATCTTTAAATTAATATGGCTAAAAAAAACCCAAAAGTCAAAACTCGCAAAACTCAAAAGTCAAAAGAAGGGGATCAGTCTGTATTTTCACCAAAGCTCGTTGGTCTTATTGCAGATGAAGTAGCAAAAACTGTTATAAAAAGACTTCCGCATTTCAGACGTCCTAAAAAAAGAAAAAAAACAAAAAAAGTCGAAAATGCAATCTTTCTTGACACTTCGGCAATAATCGACGGAAGAATATTCGACATTATAAAGCTGGGCATATTTACAGGCACTTTTGTTGTTTTAGAGAGTATTCTTCTTGAGCTTAAGCACATCGCTGATTCCCAAGATACGGTTAAAAGAGAAAGAGGCAGAAATGGTCTTGATCTATTGGAAAAACTTAAAAAGACAAAAGGTGTTAGATTTACGGTTCTTCCGGAGTCGGATAATGGGTCAGAATCAAAAGATACAAAAGAAGTGGATGAGAAATTAATAGATAAAACAAAAGCACACAAAGGAAAAATAATTACCTGCGACTATAATTTAGAAAAAAAATCCAGTATTTCGGGACTGACGGCAATAAATATAAACACACTTGCAACTCTTCTCAAAGTCCGTGCAGTACCGGGAGAAGCTTTGCATATAAAAGTCCTTCATAGAGGAAAAGAATCGACTCAAGGAGTAGGGTATTTGGATGACGGAACAATGATAGTTATAGAAAACGCAGTTGAACAAATAGGAAAAGAAACCGATGTTTTGGTGTCCCGTATTATTCAAACAACTGCAGGAAGGATATTATTCGCCAAAAAAATCTAAAAACCTAAAAAACTTTGAATTTTAATCTGTTCCGCCCAGCGAGATCTGCATTTGCGATGATAATTTTGAACCTTGAACTTTTATCATATTGGTAAATAAAATGAGGTTAACCCAAATAACTGATGTAAATAATCGAAAGTACAAATTTGGGAAATAGAGTGCCTATTGCACAAGACTGCCATTTGTGCGTCTTTGAAGGAAAGTCCGGTACTTTTGTTATTCATAAGAGTTTTTATGGTTGCCTTTGTATCCGCCTCGGTTGGGTAAAGAATATTGATGTTACTTAACAAAATTAATGCTCTGATAAAATCTCTTGCCAGAATTGGACTAATTTTATTATAGATTTCTCTATAGGTTTCCTCAATGCTCAATAAACCTGTAAAAACCTGATATTTTTCTTGGGCAAAGTATCTGAAGAAAGCAGCAGATTGAGGATGTTTGGGGTGAGCCCTGTCAATAAAAGCCAAAAAAGCGCTTGGGGCGATCATGACTTTTTTGCTGGTTAATGCCATATTTTTTAACCGATGGTAAGAGTTGCTCCCCTCCCTTGTAGTTGGAAAAAGGGATCAAGCTCTGAAAACACTTTAATTGGTAATTCCCTTTTTTTGCTTAAGTTTTTGTAGATCGATTTATTTGGGGAAAAATCTTTATTGAATTCCTGAAGATCCAGTTCTCTTATCCGGACATTTCCGCCGACTTTTATTGCTTTTAATTTCCCTTCTTTTATATATCTTCTTACCGTTAGAGGATGGACTTTTAAAATATAAGCTGTTTGAGTTACGTTAAAAAGATTATCCATAGGCTACTTTATTTTATAAAATTGAGTATGTAATTATATGCAATAGTATATAATATTATATTATTCTTGTCAATATTTGACTGCTGTGCCTGATCTTGTTGTAATTAATACTGCTACGCAGTATTAATTAATGATAAACTCAGTCTCCACTTATTTTAAACCCTTATCAAGTTCTTGGCAATACCTTTTCCTATGCACTGGTTAACCAATGCATAGGCAGCTTATGCCTAAAATCCTGTCTAAAAAATTAGTATCAATAAGAGAAGCAGCGCAGATTCTTAGTGTATCTATAGACACACTAAGAAGGTGGGATAAAAAAGGAATTCTTAAATCATTAAGGCCAAATGGAAAAGATCGTTACTTTTCTATAGAAGAACTTGAAAAAATCAAGTTTTCAAAACCTCTTACAATTTCTCAAGCGGCTCAAGAATTGAAGATTTCTCAATCAACGCTTCGAAGGCTCGATAAGAAAGGGTTAATTAAACCGGAAAAGACTAAAAATGGTGAAAGACTTTACTCAAAAAAGGCACTTGAGGATTTTTTGCACTCCGAATATTTTCTGAGACAGAAAGAGGTTGAAAATGAAATTTTGCAGCCCTTAACAGAAGTGGAAAATCAAATCTCGGACAATAAAACAGAAAGAGCTGAGACATCTCATAAGGTTATTGGAGCTATCATTAATAAGACAACAAATGAAGTTTCTAATTTAAATTTCTCAAGGAAAATTTTCCTGGGAGCCGCGATGTTTGTATTTTTAATCTTCATTTTTACGATCATTGGTATTGTTGTTATGTTTTTAGCTCGTCCGATTGATACCGCAAGATTTTTTGGAATTGCTACAATTCCTGAGAAAGATAAGATCATTTCATACTTCCAGAATGACAAGGCAGTTTTGGGAACATCAACCAAGAGAGATGAAAATAAAATAAGGGGCTCAGTACTTGGTGCGGTCCTAAAACCATTTGCTGGAATTTCACTTGAGATCGTAAGGCAAGTCAATCCATCGACATATGAAGTAATCGTCCCATCCAGGATAGTAAAGGATACATCAAATAATGCGATTTTCTTCTTAAATGAGAAGGAAATTATCGTACCGCAATATCCTTTACGATTTTCAAAAAGCGCATCTTTGCAGATCGATGACAATGAACTTGTGTCGAACTTTAATGCTGAATATGTACAGGGAAAAATTCCGGGAAATTCCGCCGGAAATCTCGTGGTATTTGAGGAAGATGGCAAAATCTCAAACCTTCGAGTTGAGTCATTAAATCTTTCAGGCGGGTCGGTAATTGGGGGAACCGGCGGAATAATCCTTGATGGTTCCGTAACAGCGGCAGATTTAGCCGATGGCACAATAACAGCATCAAAGCTTGCTCAAATTACAACAGCAAATAAAGTGGCTGGATCTTCGATACAGCTGGCAACAGGAGGGGGTCTTGTAAATAATAGCGGTTTATCCCTTTTAACTACCTGTACGAACAGCCAGCTCCTGGCATGGAACGGGAGCGCGTGGGCTTGTAGTTCTACAAGTTCATCTGGTGTTTCATCGTTGAACTCCCTAACTGGAGGCTTAAGTATTGCAGGATCAGGAATAAATTCAGTAGGTGCTTCAGGATCTACGATTACTATCACTGCAACAGAAGCGGATACTTTAACAACGATTACAGGGAGGGGAGCGACAACTTCAACTGGAATTAGTTTAAGTGGAGGACTAACTGTTTCTTCGGGTACAATTACATTCTCAGATTTTGTATCAAGCGGTGGTTTAATATATACTAATGGATCTGGGGCATTATCCCAGGTTACTGCGGGGTCATCCAATCAGGTTCTTCATGGAGGAACAACTCCATCTTTTTCTGCAGTCTCTTTAGTGACTGATGTTTCGGGCATTTTGCCAACCTCAAGCGGGGGATCATTCTGGAACTCCTCAGCAGGCGCTCTGTA
>Ga0209542_10019556_pt1 | contig 10826 bp, 13 predicted proteins | sample RifCSPhighO2_01_FD_184028 | JGI IMG/M metagenome (GOLD analysis project Ga0209542, IMG submission 184028) | Soil microbial communities from Rifle, Colorado - Rifle CSP2_plank highO2_0.1 (SPAdes) (version 2) | ecosystem: Environmental > Terrestrial > Deep subsurface > Rock core/Sediment ...
CCATATCGAGACGTCGGAGGTGCCGAGGAATCCGTAGCGAAAGCCGTTCACAATATAGAAGACCGGGTCAAACTTGGTGAGCGTACCCCAAAAGCCCGGCAGCGACTCGGCCGAGTAGAAGACACCACCGAGGTAGACGAGCGGGGTAAGGACGAAGGTCGGGACGATATTGATGCCGTCAATACTCTTGGCGTAGACCCCATTCACGAGCCCCGCGAGCGCGAAGACGAGAGAAGTAAGGACGAGGAAGAGGAGAATAATGAGCACGTTGTGGACGGCCAAGCTGGTAAAGAAGAGTGAAACGCCGAGCACGAGTATGCCGATAGCTACCCCGCGGACTACCCCGCCGGTCACAAAGCCCGCGACCAAGAGCCAGGGTGGGGTGGGCGAGACCAGCACCTCGTCAATATTGCGGTTGAAGAACTTCGCCGAGAACATCACGAACGAGGTGTTCGCATACGCATTGGTGACCACCGCGAGCATGATGAGCCCGGGGACGACGAACATGATGTAGGGCACGCCGTGTACATCGCCTATTTTCGAGCCCAGGAATGCGCCGAAGATGAGGAAGTAGAGGGTGGAGGTGACGACCGAGGGCAAGAAGGTCTGTGGCCAGATGCGGATCATGCGCACCACATCCTTGCGGATGAGGGTATAGAAGGATGTCCATTTCTGCAAAGGAGTCATATGCGGGTCATGGCGTGCTTGCCTCGCCTTCTGGCGAGTCTTTGGTGAGCTGCAAGAATACTTCTTCAAGCTTGCTGCCACGATACCCGCTACCCTGCTTGGCGGGGTCATAGAGGCCAAGCACCTCGTCCATCGTCCCGCGCGCGACAAGCGCGCCCTTGTTGATGATGGCCACATGCTTAGCGAGCTGCTCGGCCTCTTCGAGATAGTGGGTGGTCAGGAGGATAGTGACACCTTTTTTGGTCAGCCCGGTGAGGTACTCCCACATCGAACGGCGCATCTCCACATCCACGCCAGCCGTGGGTTCGTCGAGGATGAGGAACTCGGGCTCGTGGATAAGCGCCCGCGCGATCATGAGGCGGCGTTGCATCCCGCCCGAGAGCTTCATGGATTGCTCGTTACGCTTCTCCGCGAGGCCGAGACCCTTCAAGAGATCATCGGCACGCGGGAGCGCGACCGCGCGCGGCACCCCGTAGTAGCCAGCCTGGTTGACGATAACGTCAATCACTTTGTCGAAGAAATTGAAGTTCATGTTCTGCGGCACCACCCCGACCTTCAGTCGCGAGGCCTCTGGGTGCGCGGCCGCGTCAATGCCAAACACCTCGACCCGCCCACCGTTCGCGTTGACGAGGCCCGTGACAATACCTATCAGGGTCGTCTTCCCTGCCCCGTTGGGGCCAAGGAGGGCGTAGAAGTCGCCCGCCGGAATGGTGAGCGAGACGCTCGCGAGTGCGGGCGTTGCTGCGCCTTTATACGTCTTCTCAAGATTTGTGACTTTGAGGGCGGGTGCAACCATGAAGAGGGGATTGTAGCATAGCGGGGTGCTATAGTTGCCCTCATGTCTGCCTACGCTGCCCTGCGGGCAGAAGTCGAGTCGCAAGGGCTCTATGCGCGGGCGTACAGCTTCTATACCCTGTACCTCCTGCTGGTCCTCTGCGGTACGGGCCTCTCGCTCTATATCATCACCCTCTCCGATAGCGCGCTCATTCAGGCCGCCAACGCTATCTTCTTCACCTTCGTCATCACCCAAGCGGGGATGCTTGGACACGACTTCTCCCACGGACAGGTGCTACGCTCCGAACGGCTCAATCGCTTGTGCAGCATGTTCTTGTGGGGGCTCTTTGGCGGATTGAGCGAGAGCGCGTGGTTTAAGCAGCACGACACGCATCACACCTATGTTAATCAGATCGGTAAGGACCCCGACATTGATATACCCTTCCTCTTCTCAAGGGAGCAGCGGGTGGTCAACTTCCCTATTTCCCTCTCGAAGATGATTCGATATCAGCATCTGATATTTTTTATCTCGCTGCCACTGTGGTACGTCACCAAGCTCATCACCTCGTGGCAGAAGGCCCTCTCGGACTTCCGCGGACGACAGGCGGCGGAGTTGCTGCTGTCGTTAGTGCACTTCGCCATCCTCTTCTTCTTCCTTGTCGTGTACCTGCCTTGGTACATTGGATTGCTGTTTCTCAGCGTACATGCACTAGCCGTCGGCTTATACCTCAGCTTCATATTTGCTCCCAATCACAAGGGTGAGGAGATTATTAGAGCCGACACCGAGGTAACGTGGAGAGAGCAAATCTCGTCAACGCGAAACATCCGCCCGTCAGTGGTGAGCTTCATTCTGCTCGGAGGCCTCAACTTCCAAATCGAGCACCACTTGTTCACCTCGATGCCCAGGATTAATTATTGGAAGGCGCATCCTCTCATTGAGAGGTTCTGTAGTGCAAATGGCCTCCCCTATCACGAGACCACGTGGGCCGAGTCTCAAAAGGAGATTTATATCGCGCTCCGACAGGTCGCCCGATCATTTGTTAGACTCGCCTGATGAAACGCGGCGGAGGCCAATATAAGCTCTTCGAGACGGAGGCGCGGCTTGAGAATGGCCTGTGGTATCGGCCAGACTTTATTAGCGCTGAAGAGGAGGAGGCGCTGCTCGTCTTTATCGGCGCGCTCGACCTCACCCACGCAGCGGGAGGCGAAAAGGGTGAATATCAGGCCAAGCGTCGGCACGCCAACTTCGGCTGGAGCTACGACTTCAAACGCGAAAAGCTCATCCCCGGGCCACCCTTGCCACCTTTCCTCGGCCGATTCGCCAGGCGTATCGAGAAATGGCTCGACCTACCGCGTGGACGCGTGGTCGAGGCGCTCGTGAACGAGTACACCATAGGCACTGGCCTCGGTTGGCACCGCGACAATGAGAAGTTTGAGCACATCGTCGGCATCTCGCTCGCTGGCTGGGTGCGTATGCGCTTCCGCTCTCTCCCGATCCGCACTCCACACCATGATGGACACTTAGTGTCCATCAACCCGACCGTTGGCATCGAACTCGAGCCGCGCTCCGTGTACCTGATGGCTGGACCAGTGCGATGGGACTGGCAGCACTCGGTCGCCCCCGCTCGTACCCTGCGCTACTCCATCACCTTCCGCACACTGCCCTCCGGCATGCGCCTCCCGCGTAGGTAGCGAAGTCAGACTTCGCTAGAGGAATGAAGCGATGACGGCGAGACCTGCGAGGGCCATCACGAGCGTGGTGAGCCAGCCGATGCTCGAGGCAAGCGGCCCGTTGGCGTAGGCGCCCATGAGCCGTTTGTCGTCGGCGAGGCGCACGACAAAGTAGAGCACGATGGGCGCAACGAGCCCATTGGCGACCGCGGCCCAAATCAGCCCCTGGATGGGGTCAACGCCTATCACGTTCGCCCCGATACCGAGCATCATCGCAATGATGATAACGCCGTAGAAGGCGTAGGCCCGATTGAGTTTGCGATAGAGGCCCGAGCGCCAGCGGACTGCCTCGGCAAAGGCGTAGGCCGAAGAGCCCGCCAACACCGGCACTGCGAGGAGACCCGTTCCCACAATGCCAAGCGCGAAGAAGAGTGAGGCGAGGGAGCCAAAGGGCGCGAGCGCGGCGGCCGCCTGGTCGGCGGTCGTGAGGGTAATGATACCGCTGTTGTAGAGGGTGCCCGCGCACGCTGCAAAGATGAAGAACATCACGAGATTTGAGAAGAACATCCCGCTCCAGACATCGAAACGCATGCGCCGAATCGCACTCGGGTTCGCATCGTGCTTGCGCTTCGCCACACTGCCCTCTCCGCGGAGCACCGCCTCCTCGACCTCCTGCGAGGTCTGCCAGAAGAAGAGGTAGGGCGATATCGTAGTACCGAGTATCGCGCAGATAATCACAATGCTCTCGGAGAGGGGTGGGAGCGTTGGCACAATTGTGTGATAGAGCACGTCGCCCCAGTCAAGGTGCACCGAGAAGGCGACCACGACATAGGAGAGGAGGGCGAGGGTGAGGTACTTGAGATACCGCGCATACCTGGCGTAGGTGGTGAATATCTGCAGCAGCAGTGAGACGAGCGCGAAGGCGGCCACAAGCGCGAGCGCTCCAACTGTGGGGAAGATGAGTCGTGTCGCGGCCGCCATCGCGGAGAGGTCCGCAGCAATGTTGAAGACGTTTGCCGCGAAGAGGAGGCCTGCCACCGTGTAGAGGGCGCCCACTGGGTATCGCCGACGAATGTTGGCCGCGAGCCCCTCACCGCTGACCAGCCCGATGCGTGCGCACATCTCCTGCACCGTCGCCATTAAGGGGAATGTGGCGGGGGCCAGCCAGATAAGACCGAAGCCGTAGCGCGCCCCTGCCTGCGAGTAGGTGGCGATACCGGAGGGGTCGTCGTCGGCCGCCCCGGTAGTGAGCCCCGGTCCCAAGGTCTGCCAGTACTCTTCGGCATATTTGAAGGGCTTCTTGGAGACCAAGGCACGCTCGGCCCGCCGAGCAAGCACGACGCTCTCCTCAAGCGCTTTTGCGGGCGCTTCAAAAGCCTCTTCGAGATTGCTGTGCTGGCGAGGCTTTCGGCTAGACGAGGAGCGACCAAGCATACCGCATCAGTATAGCGCGCGGCGAGTAGGACGTTTTAACGAAGAAGGGTGCTCCCGTTCGCAACTACTCGCGGCCGGGGGCGTTGACCATAGTCCCGATGCGACGCGGGACAAGCTGGGTGAAGAGGGCGGCCGCAAGCACGATGCCCGCCGTGTTGCTCGCGAGGTCGAGCCACGTGTCACTCACGGAGGCCGCGAAGCGTAGGTGAGCGAAGCTCTGGAGCGCGAGCTCGACGTGCTCATTAGCTACTCCTATTGCTGTGACGATGAGCGTGGCAACGATAAAGAAACGTAACCGGCCGATTGAGAGCCCAATGTCGTGCGCGGCAAGCACGCAGACGAGATAGGCGGCGAAGCCGCCGCCGAAGGTGTGCAGGATGCGGTTGGCGAGCTGCCAATCTGATACTTGGAGGGTTACCACATTAGCGGCGGTCGCCACGAGCGCAATGGCTGCAATCGAAGAAAGCGTGCGCCAAGGGTCGAGCGTGACGCGCCTGTCTTCGAAGAACCAGGCGAAACCGTAGGCCAACGGGACATACGCCACACAGAGCCCCACGACGAGCATCGCGTGATACATGCGGGTACTATACCGCTTGACGCGAGGAGTAGATGGAGAGGAGTGCGAAGAGGAGCGAGAGCGTGAGAGGACCGAGGAATATCCCCGCCGCGCCAAAAAGGGCGAGGCCGCCGAGGACCCCAGGCAAGACGAGGAGCGGGTGGAGATGCATACCGCGACCTACGAGCCGGGGCCCAAGGAAGTTGTCGATTGCTCCCACCGCAATCGCGCCCCAGAGCGCGAGCCCGATAGCAGCGGGTATATCGCCGGAGAAGAAGGTAAGTAGCACAATGGGGATGAAAATGAGCGCCGTACCGATGCCGGGGATGAGCGCCGCGAAGAAGGCGGCGGCCCCCCAGAGGACTGGGTTAGGCACCCCGAAGAGGGTGAGGCCGGCCATCGAGAGCACTCCCTGCGCGAGCGCGGTGAGGAGGTTACCGCGCACCACCGAGTTAATAGCGAGCCCGAGGCGCTCGAATATAAGCTCCTCGTCAGCGGAGGCGAGCGGGCTGATGCGCATCACGGCACTCTTGAAGCGCTCGCCGTCACGCAGGAGATAGTACAAGCTGATGAGGAAGATGAAGAGCCCCAAGAGGAGCGCCGCCAAGCTCGCGAAGGCGGCGCCGAGGTGCCCCGCCACCCAGCCCGCGGCCTCGCGCGCGTAGACATCGATATTCCCCGATATTGTCTCTCGCATGTCCTCAACACCGGGCACATACGGCGAGAGGTAGTGGGCGCCCTGCGCGAGCGCGCTGTCGAGGGTGCCGCGCCCACTGCCCGAATCAAGCGAGAGATAGAACTGCTGCGCCTCGCCCGCCACCCGCGTGGCCAAGAGCGAGACGGGTACGATAAGGCACACCAGGCTCACGAGAACGGTGAGCAGCGCCGCCACGCTCTCCCACCCGCCGAGCGCCCGGTGGATGCGCCGATAGAGCGGGTAGAGCACCACCGCGAAGATGGCGGCGAGGGCAAGCGGTATCAAGAACGGCTTGAATATGTAGAAGGCGAGCACCGCCACCGCTAAGAGGAGCCCTACCAAGAAGACGTCCTGTATCCGACTGCTTTGCATGGGAGCAGTATAGCAAGACGCTCGGCCCTAGTTCGAGACACCACCCCCTGAATCTATACGCCACTCTTCGGCTTGTGTGAGGAGACGAAGTCCTTGAACCCATCAAAGGCCCGCAGGATCTCGGCCGGAACCATGAATACGACGGTGTTCGACTGGTCGGAAGAGAGGTCGTTAATAGATTGGAGGGTGCGCAAGTGGAGCGCCCCTGGGGTCGCGGCGAGCATCTCGGCGGCCTTGGCCATGTTGGTGGAGGCGGCGAGCTCACCTTCAGAATTGATGATGACGGCGCGCTTCTCGCGCTCGGCTTCGGCCTGCTTGGCGATGGTGCGCTCCATGTCGGGCGGCAGCGAGACGTCCTTAAGCTCAACGTTGTTCACCTTGAGGCCCCAGGCATCGGTTTCTTGGTCAACAATCTCGCGGATACGCTCCGCGAGCTGCTCGCGCTGGCCCAAGAGCTCGTCGAGGGTCACCTCGCCGACGATATTGCGCATCGTGGTCTGCGCGTACTGCGAGATGGCATATTTGAAGTCCTCCACCTCGAGGACAGCCTTCTCTGCCGACTGGACGCGGTAGTAGATGACGGCGTTGACCGTCACTGAGACGTTGTCGCGGGTAATCGCCTTCTGATCGGGAACATCGACCGCCTTCACGCGCATGTCTACCTTGCGATAGCTCTGGAAGACGGGGATGACGAGCCGCCAACCGGGCTCCATAATCCCGGTGTAGCGACCCATCGTGAACTTGAGCCCGCGCTCGTACTGATTAATCTGCCGCAGGCTCGCGAGCAAGAGGATGATGACTACGCCAAGGGGGATGAGGAGCGAGTAGGCCATAATTCGCATCAGCTAAGGGTATATCGGGAGTATAGCACCAATACTTCACGGTGGATGGTGAGCTTTTGCTTCTCCCTCAGTTCCAGAAGAAGTCACCGCCGCGAGACTTCTGCGCTCCGTCTAGGACGCAGGAGCACGTACGAGACGTATCCCAACACGCCGAGCTGTAGGGCGGGTGTAAGGCCGACCTTAAGCAGAGGCACGATAGGCATAAGGGAGTTGTAGGCCCAGCGGCCAGTGCCAAGCCCATACCACTCATTGCCTATAGCGATGAGTATGCCGATAGCGATGATGAGCCACGCCCGCTCTCGTAGAGCTCGCACATAGATGAACGGCAGCACGATGAACATGACGAGTAGGGCGTCGAAGAGGGACGCTCGCACGAGGATGTATTCGGTAATCGTGCCTCCCATGTAGGCGCTATAGAGGAATGAGTGCAGGTTTTCCCAAACCACATTCAACGCGAACGCAAGAAAGAAAATGGCTGCTGATTTTTTCATATGAACATTCATCCTACCACCACCCTGCTCCTCGCTGTGCTCCGGAGCATACTCCGGAGCAATGGGTGCTTGGCATCACTGATATATCGAATGAGTTCCGATGTCTAAAAACACGACCTCTTGCTTCTTCTTATCGAGAAATTCAAACAGAACTCGATAACGTCGATCAACCGAGAAGCTCCATTGCTTCTTCAGCTTGCCGTGGAGCCGGTGCGTATCGAGCCTCGGGTCAAGTGGACTGTACCGGAAGAGCGTGATGCGCTCGTCGGCGAGCTGCCGCAGTTGTGAGTCAAGATTCTTGTAACTGCGACGATAGCGGGCATGCAGGTAGATGACCATGCCGCCGTGGGAGTTATGCGAGCTTCAAGAGCTTGCCAGCGCGGTGGAGCTTTTTCGCTTCTCGCGACCAGCGCAACACGTCTTGCTCGGTCACGGGGTCTCCGGCCCTCGCCACGAGCGCGTCGAGCTCTTTCTTTTGGATTACGACGAGGTCGCCCTTGCCCGCAAGCTTCTTCGGGATGGTAATGGTCTCCATGAGGAGACTATATCATACTGGCCCACGTCAGCATGGACGGTCTAGCGCGACCAGTCGCGGATGATGATCTCTTTGCCCTTGCGGTGGATAGTGAGCTTTTGCTTCTCTCGTACCAAGTAATCGCGTAATTCGGGGAACTCCTCGGTGCCCATGTGCTCGAGGATGAAGTGCCCTCTGCCTGTGAATTCCTTTACGCGCAGCCCTGTGACCGTATTTTTCAAGGTCTCGAGACTCGCGAGCTCCTCCTGATCGTCATCGTCAGAGATGAAAACCGCACTGTCTCTCGTCTTCCCTGCAAGGGCTGGGTCTATGGAGAAGTCGAAGAAGCTGGTTGTGAGTTCTTTGTTCGGGTCGAGCCACGGCGCGACGAGCACTACCCTTCCAACCCGTCCCTTGTACTCGGAGAGCCAGCGCACCAAGAAGCCGCCGCCAAGGCTGTGCCCGACAAGCATCGTATCTTCGTCTATGTGGAATTGCCCAAGCATCGCCGCCCACGCCTCATAGCGCGGCTCGTACGGAGTCGGCATCTCCGGTGTCTGCGCCAAGACGCCGTTTAGTATCAGCTGTCGCTGTAACCACGGGAACCAATGGTTATTTGAGGGCGAAGGATTTGCCGGATTGAAATACTCCCTCTTCGAAGGCATCCCGTGAATAATGAGGGCGGTTTTCATGCCGTGCCGAAATAATGCCTCCCGGTCTTTATGGCTTCGATATACTGAGGCTCTACGGCAAAGAGCGGCATTGGTAAATTGTCTAGGCTATACCAATCCCAACCCTCACACTTTTCTGGCTCGAGTACGTGAGGCTCACCACTCTTCCAGTCGGCAATGACGCCAATATCGACATAATGCTTCGGCGCATAGCCGTGCGAACTCTTCCGTTTGCCTAGCAGAATCTTGCCGTCCTTCATAACGGCGACCCCGATCCCGACTTTAGTTATGAGCTGTGCTTCCGACATGGCAAAACTGTACCATGACCATAGAATATCCCTTGCCCGATGCTATGCTGGGCTCACTTGGCAGGGGGCTTCGAGCTACGGACTCCAAGTGGAGATACGGCCGAGTAAGGGGGTAAAAGGACACTCCCGCCGAAGCGGGAGTGAAGAAATGCCACTCGGGGATGAGACTCGGCCCCACCAGTCCCCGGTCACCCGAGTGGCATACCGAAGGCGCCCAAGATCTATATCTGGCAAGAAGCCGGTCAACTTCTCGCCGACACCAATCCTTAGCGTCACGTGCAGCCTTTCTACCCTTGCGATCGGGCTTACTCTGCCACACGCTGCCTCTCGGTTCTGTTCTGTCGGGAGTGTAGCAGCCTGCCCCCAAGTGTCAATGCGAGGCCGTTTGATGCCTAGTTTTTTTGATTTCGCTTCGCGGCGAGCCAGGCGGGGACGTGGGTGAAGGTGATTTCGGGCCAGTCACAGACCTCCGTCTCGGTGACGTCGTAGTGTGCGGTGTAGACATTCTCGACACTGCCATAGGTAGCGGCCGCCATGTCGAGACCAAGTGCCTCGGCCGTTGCACGGACTCCCTCTTCAGTAGGCGCCTCTATTTCAAGAAAGGTCGGTATCCACGGCCAGGTATCTATCGTGATGTCTGCCCCACCGAGTCGCCAGGTCTCGCGCTTGGTCTCTTGGTAGGAGACAAACCGCACGTGTGCCGCCTCGAGGAAGCGGCAGGCGTCGTCGAAGCTCGGCACCTCGAAGACAATCTCCTTGGTCCCGTGGAGCGTACGGTCCTCAAGCTTCTTGTAGCTCATCGTTACCCTATTGCCCTCGTCGCGCACACGGAACCAGTCATTCTCCTTACCGGTCGGATGCTCGTACACCCTCCGTCGCATCAAGGTCTCTGCCTGCAGGAGCTCGGCCCCTACTCTCCGCAGCCCGGCCCGGGTAGCGGCTACGTCAATATCAGTAAACTTGGCCTCAATCTCCGTTTGCATAGAGCTACGCTACCACACCCGGTTCAAGATTTCCTTTTGATTAGGGCGAGTTTTTTGGCGCGGCGCCAACCCTTCAGATCTGCTTCACGGCGGCGCGCCACACGAAGCGTATCGAAGGATTCTTGATATATCAGGGTCACAGGTCGACGGATTTTCGTATAGTGCGCTCCCCATTTTGAATCGTTATGCTGTGCGAAACGACGTTTAAGGTCGTTGGTACACCCGATATAGAGCGTCTTGTCTGCACACTCGAGGATGTATACGAAATACATGGCTCTATCATACGCCCTTCCTCGCAGTCCTTCCTCGCGGACTCGTCAGGATTTGCAAACTCGTCAGGATCTTCGTCGCACACCACAAAACCACAAAGCCTCCAACCCGAGTACGGGCCGAAGGCTCTGAGGAGTAGAGCGACGAAGAGCTGCGTTTGTTAGAAAAAGTTCGAACATATTTTCGCAATAATCCGACTGACGACTAATCGCACGCTCCGCGTGCGTGGTGGCTTCTGATTGAATCGTACGCTCGGACTCTGTGGTGACTCTAATCATTCCGCCCAACGCCTCGGGAGTACCCTCGGCGTTCCGCCCTCGCCTTTTGCCCCTTCTCCATTCTTATTTTTTTCGCGGGGGGGATTTGAATTGGAATGGGGTGGCAAAAAGGCGGGGCGGGCTTCCTGTGAAGAAACAGGAAGCGGTCGGAATGAAATGCAAACGCCGTGGTGCCTCGTTCATTCTGTCATATTTGAGTGTCCGTGGCTAAAGAGTCCATCCTCGGCATCCGCCTCGGACATTTCCGCTATGGCTACTCGCGCCTAGATGTCTAGGTT
>Ga0209542_10019557_pt1 | contig 10826 bp, 7 predicted proteins | sample RifCSPhighO2_01_FD_184028 | JGI IMG/M metagenome (GOLD analysis project Ga0209542, IMG submission 184028) | Soil microbial communities from Rifle, Colorado - Rifle CSP2_plank highO2_0.1 (SPAdes) (version 2) | ecosystem: Environmental > Terrestrial > Deep subsurface > Rock core/Sediment ...
GTGAAGAGCGCACCATAGCACACAAGACTCTTTTCCGGTAATCTGCAAGAGCGCCTATAGCTCAATTGGTTAGAGCACCGAGCTTATACCTCGGCGGTTCCAGGTTCGAGCCCTGGTGGGCGCACTCACTAGTGCTAAGTCGAGTGACCGAGACGCCTCAAGTATTTACAACGTATTCTCGAACTTGGTTCGAGCCCTGGACGCGTACCCGGGCTGGAAATCGAACCCCGTTAGGGCGACCGAGACGGTTCGAGCCCTGGTGCCCGCACACACTAGTGCTAAGTCGAGTGACCGAGATGCCTCGGCTCAAATGAGCGGTATTTTGCCGTGCCGGTTCGATTTCTGAAGACCCGACTCAGCCAGAAATCTAACCGTGCGTATTTCAACAAAGTTTGCATATCTCGATATACTAAGAATATGGCCGACACCCCTGACGACATAAAGAAGAAAAAGCTACAGATCATTCTTGCTCTACTCGAAAAACCGGAGACAAACCGGTGGGAGCTCGGTCATTATGACGGCTTTTCGAAGATCAGCATCTCGCGCACCGTGCCTGAAGCTTATTTGCTCAAGCATATCCTCACCGACACACTGGGATTCAGATGCGACTACATGCCGATGGAGAAGGTGCTCTGGGGGATCGGCTTCTGCTTTGGCGGAGTTCTCTGCAAGGTTACGAGCGAGAAATTCGGCCACCGTCTCTACATAGATTCAACGGATGAGAAGGTTCTTTCGGAAATGTCCGAGTGTCTGACAAGCGTGTTCAACGACGCTACAGCATTTCTGTCGTCTCTTCTTAAGGGGTACGCGAGCTTGGAAATCCAGAAAGGCAACATCACGGTCAACAACCACTACGGTCGAATGAAAGCTATGTACGAATACTTCAAGCAAGAATCTCTCAAGCAAATAGAAGCGCCTTCATCAGAAGCCGTTGGTAAAAAGGGAGCGGGGGAACTAGTGGAAATATGAAATGCATCGATGCTGAATCAACAACATTCTTTCTTCTTGGAGCAAGCAGTGTACTTCGCATTTTTCGGACTCCTTGAACATCTACTCACCCTATTCCTTGCGTTTGATGATTTCAATCCGAGCAAGGACGACTTCAACAAATTTATCTTCAAGTCATGGTCTAAGAAGTACAAACGTATTTTTAGCATGCCGGACGATAAAATGGCCACGACTTTTTACGACCATTTCATTGAGATAGCGCGAAAGCACAGAAATCCTCATGCACATGGAATGATCACTGGAGAGGGTCGAAGCGTGTTCTTTAGCCTTGAGGGAACAGGCCTCCTTTCAGCCTACTTTTCCGAGAGTCCGATTCCTGAATCCCTAGCTTGGCTTGAGGGAAACGGAGGGCGTTTTGAAATCATCGATAACTTCTTTGCTGAACTTAAAAAACACCCCTTCTACAAAGTCCCCATGCAGATTATTGAGGGCGGTCTGGACATTGATTTCTCGACAAGAGGGAGAGCAGAATATGCGCAACTTATAGAAAGTGACGACGCTTCGGACTATGTTGAGTATGAGAATGATCTAGCTGATCGACACTCCAACATGGATTGGTAAACCTGAAGTGGAATATTTGGACGGCTCGCAATTACTTACCAAGCGTGACAATTTTATCCTTCAGAACTAGATGGCTCTTTAGGCACGACAGCAGCTCACGCTTCTCCGTAATGGCCCCGTCCTTGAGGAGATACTTGGCATAGGTGCGGACGTCGATGTCAGGCGCTCGGTCTTTCTTCTTCGCGCCGAGCACGCCTATGCGGAATCGGTTATACCGGACTATCTCTTCTTCAATCTTCTCGCGCATGCCTATCTCATCCAGGTCGATAGTGTCGAGCAGCTTCGATAGCTCCTCGATGAGTGCTGTCTCGTTGATGGCTGGATTCGTGCAATCCGCCTTCGTGCTCCGCGTGCATATATAGTACACGTGGCGGTTCACGCCGCCGTCCTTTAGTCTCTTAAACTTCTCGTCAGCAGTGATGCCGCTACCGCACTCTCCGCACTTGATCAGGCGCGTGAATGCGAACTCCTTGCTTTCGGTCTTAGGTATATACCGACCCTTCACCACCACCTGCGCCTTGTCGAATATCTCTTTGGTGATGATGGGCTCGTGCTTGCCCTGATACCAATCGCCGCTCCCGACCGGGTATTCAAACTCGCCGTAGTAGAAGGTGTTGTTGAGGAGCATGTAGAGATTCGCGAGCGAGAGGCGCTTGCCGGTTCGGGTCTTGAACCCTATCTTGGCGAGCCACCGATGCGTTTGCCTGCCGCTCAACTTCTCGTTTGCTACCTTCTCAAAAATCTGTCGCACGATAACGGCCCGCTTCGGGTCGAGACGCACCTGGCACTTCTTGTCGACATGCTTCTCGCTCAAGTAGCCGGTCGGTGCGACGCTCGGCCGCCACCCTGTCTCGCACCTGGCCCGTAGCCCGCGCTTCACATTGATAATCTTCTGGTCGTTCTCGAGCTTCGCTTGCGAGCCGACAATCATCAACATAAACTTCTCGTTCGGGTTGTTGGTGAAGGTCTGCGTATAAGTGCGAATCTCGACGAGCTTCTTCTGGTCGAGGAGGTCGACGACCGCACCAAGATCGCCCGCGTTGCGGCTCAACCGATCCGGTGCCCAGGTTAGGATGCCATTGAACTTGCCGCAGCGGATATCGTCGAGGAGCTGGTTATATACCGGCCGCTGGCCAACCTCCTTAGAGGAGTGCGACTCGCGCTTGATCTCGACGATTTCAAGGCCCTCACGGGCCGCTAAGGCCGTCATCTCCCGCACCTGGCTCTCGATGGAGAGGGCCTGTTTGTCCTCCTCCTCGGTGCTTTTACGGGCATAGAGGCAGTATCTAACCTTGATCGGCTCCGGCTTGGCGGCCTGCCTCATAATGCCGCCTTGGGGTGCCTTGAATGCTATTTGTGTCATACGGACACAAGGAATGACGCACCCCTCCCCAGGAGTCCAGAGCGCCCGAGGGACCCCAGGAGCTGATAACCCGGGGTTGCCTACAAGGCGACGAAATGGTGGGAGAGGCAAGGTGTTATTATCAAGTGACAATTATGGAAATAGCCGCGCTACTCATAAGTGTTCTAGTTGGCTGCCTGATTATCTACTTTGTCTATGGGAGAGCGGTGACGAGCGACATAAAGGATATAACGAGGCGCTTTGCAGGAAAGGATGAATATCTAGACGAGATAAGTAAACACCCTGATTCATATCAGTATTTCTTTGAGAAAATATCGGAAGTAGCCAATGATAATCTTTGGGCGAAGTTTATTTTGAATTCGAAATTCGTCCTTTCAGAAGAAGGCATAAAACAAATTGAAGAAGAGGAAAAGAAAACAGACCCGATTCTTAAAGATGCGACAGAAAAGGGCCTCAGCCAGATTGTTCTTTTGGTGATGTACTTGCAATACGCAACAGCAGATCCACTATTTGATCAAGATACAAAAAAGTCACATTGGGTTTCCGTAGTTCTAAACAGAGATTCTGTAGATTCCTTTCCACACCATAACGCAATTGTTCAATACCTCGAAAAATATGGATATATTGGATAGTAGATAAATATCACCCATGGACATGGCTTAGTTAGTCTTTGAGGATCTCCTTCAAGCCCCAGAATTGACCTCCGCCAATAGGAAGTAGCTCGTTGATTAGATTGTAGGTACCATCACGTGTTGACGCGTTTGCGTAAAGAGTCTTGAGTACATCCAAGAGATTACTGTCCACGTGAATATAGCCCCAAGCTTCCTTCAGTATCGAACCGTCAATAAGATGCCGCCGCAAGGCGCTCAGCGTTTTCTCCGGGGCAGCCCTGGCAAGTATCGGTAACGAGTCGACGAAACCGATTTCCCATTCGATATTCCCGCTCGTCTTTTCCAGTGTCTTATCAATACGGTCAGCAAGCCAAGCAGTATCAAATATCTTGTACTTTGCCTGCATCCAGAATCCAAATCCCTCTAACGCCTCTTTATCATCGCAGTGCTCAAGCGCCCAATCCCAGAACGCTTCGAGCTTTTTCACGCTGACCTCTTTGTGGTCCGCCAACCATTCTTCTGGACTTTCACGTGATATGATATGCCGTCCGATGAAGGAGATGAACTCACTGTGCCGTTTCGTGTTCGGGATACTCCAGAACGATTTATACAGGTCGGAGTCGAAGTTGAAATCGTTCAAGTGTAGGTATGCCAGTGCAAGATGCGTCGCAAGCGTCTCATCGAGATTGCCACGGTACTTGCGCTTGGTATATGAGGCGGGATCGAGGGCAATGGCGCGAGCGTATTCGTCGTGAAGTTTCTCAAACATCTCTGGATAGAGACTCGTTGTGAGGTACCCTTCCCATGCTGCCAGGTATAGGTCGGCTTTTTCAGAATCTTTCGTGAATATGGCCGGCAAGAGTTTTTCCACCCACGCCGTATCGCGATAATAGAAGAATGCGAGGTAGTGCCCGAACATGAACATTATTGCGCGCGTATTCTCTCGTGCGAGTACGTCCTCATACACATTGCGAACGTCTTCCGAGAGTCTTGACGCCACCTGCTTCGGTAATTTCTCCTTGGGGAACTTCTTGCCATCTTGATATACGAATTGCAAGAATGCTTGAAATGCGTGTCCTCGAGCCGTATTAATAGCAATTGTGAAAAGGTCGCTCGCCTGGTACTCATTCTTTTCGGAAACATGTTCACGAATAATCGCGCTCTCGCCACGTTCGTCCTTCGGTTCAGGGTTAGGAAAGGTAAGGAGGTAGGCCATGATTGCGAATAGATCGTCGCGGTGCTTGGTGAAGTCGACGATCGGTCTGCCCTCCTCATCGTGCAGAAACTCATTCATGACGTCGGCAAGGCTGGTATGTACGCCTGTCCATCCGGCAAGCCACGCGTCGAAGTGCTCCCGTTCACGATGTGCATGGTCGAACGGTTTCGATCTGCCGGATTCGGCGATATTCCTTCCTAACGTTACGAGCGGTGTCCAATCAAGAGTGGCAGCATTCGTGTAGTCACTCTTGATTGCCTCTTGAATGCCGCGCAGGAACGTGTATGTGTAATGCGCGTCCAATGTATCTCTGTCAAAAAACAGTGACGCATGGGTCACGTACTCTGGAAGTCGGGTTTTAATATTCTTTAGAAGTGCATCAGCAACGCCCTCTGCGTTTATGGGTCGGAGAAAATCTTGTTTCCTGTGCTCTTTATAAAGGGTCTCCGGAGTCCATTTTGTCTTAAGCAATTCGACAATTTCAAGAACTGCATTCTTCCACTCGTCCTCGCTATCTGGTGGAGATTGTGGCACCACGGTTCCTGCGTGCGACGTGCCAATGCTCGGTTCGGGAGTATAGTCCGCCTTCAGCGGATGTTTGAACAGCACCTCGGCCTGTTTTCTCTCCTCGTCAGAAAGGTACTCATAGATACTCGAGAAAATGCCGAAGCCGTACGGATGCTGTTTTTCGGTACTAATTATCTCAAACGCGCGTCGAATGTATTTTTTCCTGTCTTCTTCGGGAAGAACATGAAAGGCCTTTCCCAGTGCCTGCTCATACTCTGCGCCGCCCGTGACTGGCCAGAGAGTCTTTTCAGATTCGACTCCCTTGAAGAACGCAGTCCGCAATTCCTCCCTGAAAACGTTCGGGCAGAGACTCCAGATATAGAGACGGAAGCGCCACATGGTGCGAGCGTCGGGAAGTGGCACGACGTAGGAGTCGTATAGGCGACGAATTTCTTCCGGCCTTTCGCATGATTTGCCGATTAGTTTGTCTGTAAAAATCTTCGCGACTGCCCCCAAATCGCGCACATCGTCTCGAGGCGATAGATGCCGCTCGTGCTCCAACGTAAGCGTGAAGAAATCTACGTCAAACAAGCTGAACATATCACCGTATTCGAATACCTCATCTTCTTTCTTGCCACTCAAGATGATGATTGCGGCGAGTGTGTCGAGCGAAAGTTTTAAGACCTTTTCGGCATGAACATCATCAACTTTGCTCAGATGCTCAAACACCTCTGAGTGGTTAAGATCGTTGAAGTAGAAAGGGTTGTCGACTGAGCCAAACGAAGTGCGCTTAACATCTTCTTTTGTACGAACGGAAAGCACGGCTTCGGCCAGCGTGACTATGCTTTCGTGCTTCTCTGCTGTCGCGAGTATCTCAAACATCTGCTTATACTTGAAACCCCAATGATTGAGGTTGCCCATGATTGGTACCCACCGCTCGTTCCGAATCTTCGGAGCGATGCGCGCAAGCTGGTCAGCACGCATCTTCGTACAAATCCACAAGAAACGGTCAATGGTTTCGAGATTTTGACTAGTAGCCGCGTCAAATGACAACATGAAATCGGCGACTCTTTCTGGATTCTTATCGACGACTCGCGCAAGGTAGTCTAATTCGGGCGTGCGGTACGTAACCCGCGTTTGATCGTCCTGCTTTTTCTCAACTATTTCCAAGAGACCATTCTCCCAAAGCCAATCCAGCCATGTCTCATCGGCACGGGCGTAGAAGTAGCGGCGTGCATCGTCATTAGCGCCCACGACGCTGCGTACATCGTTTGCAACTGCGGCAGCGATTCCCGCGTCGATCAGGGCATCTATTTTATTATGTAGTTCAATTTGCTTCATACGGTAGGTGGCTGATGACTTGAAGTGCGGCACGTTCGCAGTCTTCTATTTGACTTCGGAGTGTCTGGTCTTCTGTTGTATGATCGTTCAACATTTCATTGAGTCCGTTGATTACCGTTCTCATGTTAGTAATTTGTTCGCCAGCGTGGTCATTAATAGCAACAATATTTTCAAGTATGTTCGCTATATGGGAGAAAAGTCTAAAAAAAGTTCCTGCCCCGAGGGGAACGTCTCCACCATTCAACTCCCTTATCGATCGGTCATAATCTGTTCGAGGATCAAACTGTCTCGTTGTGTGATTCGCTGAAACGCGTAAGACCGCCTCACATATTGCTACCCGGCGGGGACTCAAAGCGTCTTGTTGCGGAGGGTTTTGTGGCTGGTCAGGTGGACCGAGTGGATCTGGGGCGGTACCGTCACCAGACGCCGAGTAGCCTTCTCGATTCCCGCTGTTTACGTTTACTGTGTTATGAGAGCCAAAAATAATAAGTTTGCTTTTTATTTTTTTGGCAATGTTCTGCTCTGTTGGACTCTCTTTAATGAGAATTTTCGTCAGGCTGAACCATCGTTCTAAGAACATCAAAAATGCTCCCACTGCAACTGGAGCGAGGATATCTTTCAAGAAATCAAAACCTCCAGATGATCCAACAAACGTACTTGCAGATGTAGCAACCTCTAATACTTCGGTCGTTGTCGGCATATTTAAATCTCTAGAACCTTCATTACCTCGTCGCCGTAGTGGTTGATGACCTTGACGGCGATCTTGCCGGTCTTGGGCTTTGGGAACGCACGTGAGGTGGCCGAGTGAAGCTCGTCCCAGACCTCCTCCGGGATGTCGGCCTTGAGCGCCTTCCTCAACTTCTCATACGGCTTGTCTACGCCGAGGAAGTAAGCATGCATCACATAGAATGCTTCGCCGTTGTAGTTGGTGTCGATAAACCACGCCGCTATATCGTGCTCGAGTTCGCCATCGCCAGACGAGCGAATCTCGCTTTTGACCGGGTCGTATACATCCATGCCGATAATCTCGACGACGACGCCCTCCTTGGTCGTCTTGACCTTCACATCCGGCTCACCGAACGCAAGGAAGAGGTTGCCGGAGCCGGTCTTCTTCAAGAGGTCGCCCATCGAGAGGTCCGGGTTGATTTTGACTCGCATGACGGTCAGGCCATTCTGTTGCGTCGCCTCCGTGAACGCAGATGCGTCAAATGATGTGGCAGCGATGACGAGCAGGTCAGAGAACTTCTTGGCCACCTGGACAGCGTCTCTGATGAAGTCGTCGTCAACGCTCCCGAACTCTGGGCCAATGGCGACCGCGACCTTCTTGAGGCCGCCCTTGGTCTTGTATTCACCAACTGCCTGGACCTCCGGCCCGCTTGGGAGGATCTCCAGATTCTCGAAATCAACGCGCGCGCCCTTCTCGCCAGTCTGCACTCCTGCCTTCTTTAGGTTCTCGACGATGGTCTCGACGAATCGCTCCGAGGCGACCATCTCTTGTGCGTCAGACACTCGATGTGGCGCGAGGGACTCGACCGTAAATGGTCCGCAGACACGGACGATGTCCTTATTCTCAAGTGGCTGGTCATAAAGCACCTCTTGTTCTGATTCTTCATCATTCGCGAGTGACTTGAGCGTCACATGAGGGACTGTCTTGCATATGAACCCAGCGGCAACATTCGCCTTAGCATCATCGCCATTCTCCTTGAGCTTATAGTAAGTGAACTTACTAGTCATGAGTCGAGTACGGGCGAGTGCAAGAGCCACTCGTGAAGTATCCGTCGTGATCCAACGACGACCCCACTGTTCCGCGACGTAGGCTGTGGTTCCAGACCCACACGTTGGATCTAGGACGATATCGCCCGGATCCGTGGTCATCAGGAGACAGCGCTGGATCGGCTTTTCTGCGGTTTGCACCACATAAGTCTTGTCGATGGCACCAGAGGTGTCGCCCCATAGGTTTGTTAATTTTTTCATTGGGAAATCTGAATGGTACTGAATGTAGCTCAGATTCACACCTTCAGGGTAAAAACGATCCAGTGTAGCTAGATGTTTCATTACTGCCTCATTGGTGACCCAACACCCAGGTGCTTTATAGATTTTGCCTTTGAATTCAAAATCAAAGACATTCTTTTCTGTAAAAGATGGTGCGCGTTGTGACACTAGACGGAATACCTTTGAACCCGCTGGTAAGAGTCGATGATTTTGATATTCATCGGGCGTTAGCTTTCTACGCGTACCGCCCGATAGCTCAACCATGGTCCAACGCGATTCTCCTTCAACGTTGTAGTTTTCATATAATTGCCGATATTTGATACTGCTCCTATCTTTAGCGTACCAAATGATGAAGTCGTTCATCGTCTCAAGAGTAACTGCCCCCAAAGTCATGCCCTTCTTTCTAAACACGACTTCCGAAATAAAATTATCGCTTCCGAAGACCTCATCCATGAGACTGCGTACCAGATGCACGTTTTCGTCGTTGATTTGCACGAAGCATGAGCCGCTCTCCGTAAGCAACTCGCGTGCCGTGATGAGTCGGTCGCGCAGATAAGAGAGGTAGGAGTGGATACCAAGTTCCCAGGTATCGCGGAAGGCCTTGATCTGCTCCGGCTGGCGAATCATGTCGTCAAGCTTGTTGTCCTTCACGTCGCGCTTGCGCGTCGAGACTTGCCAGTTCGAACCGAACTTGATGCCGTAGGGCGGGTCGATGTAGACCGTTTGTATTTTGCCGCGCATACCCTCCTTCTCGAGCAGCGAGTTCATCACGATGAGTGAGTCGCCAAGAATCATCCGGTTGCGCCAATTGTCCTCGTGCTTATAGAAGTCTACCGCTTTGGCCGCTTGCACCTCGGCGGTCTCACCAAAGAGCATCATCTGCTGGTCGTCAGAGGCACCCGCCTTGAGACGCGCGATGATACCCTCCGGGGCGATATTTTCCTGCACATAAATCGGGACGGTAGAGACGTCGAGCTCTGCGCCCTGCTCGTCCTTACCGGCCCATACGAGCTGGGGGTCGAGGGACGGGTCGTACGCGTACTTCTTCTTGACCGGTCGCTTCTCGCGCGGAGATAGGTCCTTGGACTCCTCCTGCGTCGGGATACGCGGACGCTTGGCCCGGTGCTTATAGCTCTTCACTGGCGCTGCGGCTGTCGGTAGGGGTGCCTTCTTTCGTGCCATACGGGTATTCTAGCTTGCTTTCTTTATCTCTTCCCGAATCAGCTTCTGCGTCTCATGGATGTCACGGATTTCAAGCACCGCCCAGCGCCCGAAGCCACCGTGATTGTTGACTGCGGGTACCCACAGGTCGCTCGTTGTCTTCACCTTCGCTATCTTCTTTTGGTCCTTCTCACCAGTTACCTCGATGATGAGGTTCAGCGTATCGCCGTCTGGCAGACGGAGCCGGACGATGTAGTCAGGGTAGTAGGGGTGGGTCGCGCCATTGCGCTCGTAGGGGATGGTGAAATCGAGCTTGTAGTTCTTGACGTATGAAATGACCTCGTCCATCTCCTCAAGACGCTTGGCGACACCCTGCTCCCACACCTCTGTATCTGCGACCACATAGTTCAGGTGGCTCTTGGTGGTCACGAAGACTGGCCGGGTCGTGAGGAAGTCGACGCCGGCGGTCGAGCCCCGCGCGTTACGTCCCGAGAGGACGGGTAGGAGTTTGCGCTCGCCCTGCTGGCCCTCGATGCTCGCTGTCACAATCGCGTGCTGGATTTTCTCGCATGCGCCGCGTAGATAGTCGCCGATAGAGAGGTAGCCGATGAACATATTGTCCTTGAGCTCGACCTGCGTTTGCACGTATTCCTCGGCGATACGGCGCAACTGCGGGTAGAGCCAGTACTTCTCTGCACCATCAGCATCGCGGTAGTAGCGCTTTAGAAGTTCTTTGGCGATGGTCGTAACGACCGTGCCTTCGCGCCGCTCGCGAACTTTCTCCATGGTCTCTTCGGCTCCTTCGCCAATAATTCCTTCGAGCACGACCCTCGTCGTCTCATTTTCAATAACCGTCTTGGAGTCGTCGGTGAACTTCGTCATGAGCTTCTCCTCGTCGATTTCGTAGTGATACCCCTCGACACGCGGAAAGTCGATCGAGTACTGCTCAGCGCGTTCCGGAAGGGCCTTCACATGGTGGTACTCGACCGGGTCAGGCGGCGGAGTTGTATCGCCGCCCGCATCCCAAAGAATGAAAGGTACGCCATATACCTCGGCATATTCGGCA
>Ga0209542_10019558_pt1 | contig 10826 bp, 7 predicted proteins | sample RifCSPhighO2_01_FD_184028 | JGI IMG/M metagenome (GOLD analysis project Ga0209542, IMG submission 184028) | Soil microbial communities from Rifle, Colorado - Rifle CSP2_plank highO2_0.1 (SPAdes) (version 2) | ecosystem: Environmental > Terrestrial > Deep subsurface > Rock core/Sediment ...
TCATTAAACTACTCGGTTTAGAATTAATGTCAAGAAAGAAAAAACCCGCCTCTTGTGAAGGCGGGTTGAATGAGAAAGAGGAGAAAAAGGTCAGCTCGACCTCACCTTCTTGCCGAAAGCAAGCGATTTACCAGCCTTTTTGTTCTTCTGCACCCTGACCAGTGGTTTGGACTGGCCGAAGATGGTCGTCAGAGCCGGCACGTAGAATACTGCGGAGTCCTCGAAGGCGATCTTGTATAGATCCCTTTCGTCCTCTTTGCGTGATTCGATCGATAGAACATTGACTAGGACGTACAACTGAAAGGCTTCGAGTGCCTTATCACCCGCCTCATCGGTTTCCATCCACATGGGATGTTTGACGTTGAAGCAGAAAACTCCGTGTTCTCGATCGAATTCATAGATTGTGTGGGCTGGCAGAATCTCGTGCTTCAGGATAAGCCCGATACTGCCGTGCCTTACGTACTTACGTTCCTCGCCCCTGGGTCCAGCCACAGCCATGGGTATGTGCTCTTCCCGCTCGTGGCCAGGGTCTGGCTTCTTACGATCCCAACCACTCTCACGACCAGTGGGCGCAATCGACTTCGTACCCGAAAGCGAGATGGCTTTAATACCGCTCTCCATACTGTCGGCATCTTTGTGGTGGCCCTTACCAATATGGCCAAACTTGAAACCCTCGAAGGCTTTGTGGATTGATGCGAACTTGTCGCTCGTGACAAGCCCGTGCAGAATCTGAAGAGTCTTACGACCAATGACTTGCCACCGAGCGTTCTTACGGGTCTCAACAACCGATTTCGTCAGTTCGGCGCCATATTCGTGATACCACTCTTCGATCGATGTTGCGAAGTCGAAGAGAGCATCGTCGTTCACGAAACTCTTCCTGCCGGAGGCAAGTTTGGCGTTCTCCGTCAGAATTTCACCCTCGAACAAGCCAGAAGTAATTGCCCTTACACACTCTTCGGAGAGCTTCAGACCGCCCGTAAGCCGGCTCACGAATTCTTCGAAGTGGAACCGGAAGACATCACCAAGGACTCCCACCAAAACGCGTGGCTTTTTGGGCCGGCCGACTTTGTGGAAATTACGAGACAGATACATGCTGAAGACTGTCCGACCGCCATCTTTGCTTTTCTTCTCCACTTCCGGCAAACGGGTACCGTTGAATTCCCTGGCATGTAACTCTACCTTCTTTTCTGTCTTGCCGTCAGCTTCGATGAAGTTGATGTAGATTGTCGTGCCCTGCTCCTTCATCGCTTCGTTGTACTCGGTGTAGATATCGTTAATGAGTTCATCAAGGGCGAAGTGAGCCACGGAGCGGTCACGAGTAAAGTCCTCGACGCGTACTTCTGTCCGCCACCACGGCCGTTTGGCCTCGTGAACGATAGTGGGACTGAAGACAAGATCCGGACAATCCTTCATGGGGATTTCGACATCATGTTGTTCACGAATAACGTCTGTTTCGAATTTCCACTCCTTGTATGCTCGCGGATTTGATCTCGGAGTAGTCGTTAGGAAATAGCACTTGCACTTACCCATGAAGCCAATCAGGCCGAGAGCAAACTGGCCAATCTGATCTGACTTGTCTTCTTTGAAGGATTTGCCGATTGATTGAAGTCGTCTATCGAACTCTTCCTCGCTCATCCCATTACCGTCATCGCGGACAGCCAGGTTGCAAGTTCTCATATTGACAGCGACCCGCACACTTTTTGCACCCGAATCAATACCGTTTGCAAAAAGTTCCATCAGAGCTAGTTTGACTGTCGGATAGCGATCTGACAACTCACGGACCAGAACGTAGCCGTCGTGCAAATCAAGACGCTGCTTCTTCACAATTTCCTTCACAAGCGACCTCCCTTTTTCTGGACTATTTTTCTGGCTTCTTCGCCACAGAGCGCAACAATGGTATCAGCCAGTTTGGACAATACCTCGCCGCCACCAGCTAGTTCCCTAAGAATCTTCCTTTCTTTCGGAGTGAAGCGATCAGAAGCGACTTCTTCGGCTAGGGGCTTGACTGCAAGTAACTGATGAGCTAACACGGCCAACACATGGCCCTCTTCGACGTCCTTCACCATCTTGTGCTCGTCATCCTTACTTACAGCGCCAGTGAGCTTCTCCGGCGGACTCGTTTCTCCAATCAATCTTCCACCTGACACTAGCGAAGAGATTAGCTTGCTCAATTGCTTGCGGGCCTCGTCAATCTGGGTGAGATATTTCCCATGCACACTACGTATGATTTCGAGACGGCTCCCGATTGCCGATCCTTCACCTCGAGCCAGTCTCTGAACATCCTTCTCGTCCTTGTAATCGAGCAGGCCTGTGAGATTCTTACTCGTCATCACTCGAAAACCGAGCAATTCCATGAGCATGGCGCTCTCTTCCTGCTTTGCCTTCAAAGCAGGATAATTAGAGCCTTCCAGACTGGCCTCATGGAGAAAGAGGTGCGTCAACAGACGCTTCTCTGCGATTGGCTGGCCTCTTCCGGAGATCCAGCTTTGGATTGCTCCAGTCCCAACCCCGAAGAGCTCGGCAATGGGACGTTTAGCTTTGTTCGATTCCTTGCTTCCACTAGGCGGCAAGTGCCGCTTCAGGAAATCAAGGAAAGATTGAAGGGCCTTGTCATTCTGGCGCTTTGCCATCTTATTTCTCCTTTTTTTCTCGAAGATCCGATCTAATTTCAGGCTACTATAGAACACCAGCTGTGTCAACCCGTGCAGATGTGTGACTTATCTTGCGTATTCGCTGGCTTCGTCGAATCTAATTGAGAGGAGTTTGCTTATGCCGTCATTTGACATCGTGACTCCATACAATACAGATGAATGAGACATCTGGGATACACTCACAGCGCAGTGGTTAAGTGGGGAGAGAAAGCAAAGAAACACTGGGCGTGGAGCACGCCAAACTTAATCCTTTGCGCATGAAGAGGGACCCATTCAAGTATTCTGCCTTAATTTTCAATCTCGTTAATGAACTTGGCTAGACTTTCAGACATAGTTTGCCGTTCTCGGTCAGTGGGTGGATGATAATCAATTTTTGCCCCTCGTTGTTTGGCGAGATCAAGGATCGGAGATAGTTGTACATAGGTCGTGGCATCTCGATCATCCGGTAATACAACAATAGTCTCGTCATTGCTAGATCTGAAAGATACATGACCCTCAACTAGCGTTTCCTCATCTCGCATTCTTGTGGAAAAACTAATATCGATTGATTGTATGTCCGCCCACGCATATCTATCTTCTTTAAGAGAGAGAAATCTATTATTTTGAACACCCGCGATTGAGATAGTCGTATATGTATCGATTGAGGCAATGACGAGCGGGGCTGATATTAGAAAACCTATGGCCGATACAAAAACAAACATTTTCATTCCCACGAATGGGTTAGCTTTATAATATTCGGTTAAAACAGACTGCGAAAGTCGTCTCATATCATTCCATTTCGTTTTTTTATTGAACGATATGGCGCGATAATTAATCCAGGCAAAAAATGGAACAGTCCTTGGAAATAATAAAACAATCAATATCATAATCATCGCGCTTATCAAAGCGCCAGATATTATGAGAATCAAACCGCTCGAGAGAAGAACATAGGAGCTAGAAATAAATAGGTGCGAATCAACAGGAATGTTGTAGAAAAGTTTTACTATAAAACTGCCAAGCTCATTGTAATTGAGAGAAACATAGAGAAGAGGGAAAAACAGCGGAATTAGTATGAATATAACAAGCCAGCGATAATACTCTGGCACCAGGATGTCATTTTTAGACCGCGATGATTCTTCAGTATCATTGATGAGTGCATCGGCGATAATAGAGGTCTTGCGATTCGACATCAACCCTCCTTTCACCCCACCTAAGATAACTTTTTTCCACAGACCCTTCTCTTTCGCGTTTAATCTTAATGCCCAGGTATTATTTTCTGCATAGTAATACCAAAGGAGCAACAACCCTGTTATTGAGAAGTATATAAATGATATCAAAATGATTCCCATGTTACGAATCAATTAATTAGTGCGCTGTCTTTGAAAATGCACGAACCTACTTTAGCAGAAAATGATGGCAAAGTAAAATCAATGCATGACACGCCCGGAACTCAAAAAAGATTACTTAGCGTATTCGCTGGCTTCGTCGAACTTTATTGAGAGGAGTTTGCTTATGCCGTCATTTAACATCGTGACTCCATACAATACAGATGAGTGAGACATCGTTTCTCGATTATGCGTGACTACTATTAGTTGCGATTTGCTAGATAATTGCTTGAGCATTTGGCCATACTTTCTGGCATTGGCTTCATCTAACGCAGCGTCTGTTTCATCTAGTACCAGAAATGGCGGTGGATTAACTTGAGACATGGCAAATAAAAGCGCGATTGAAGTAAGCGCTCTCTCGCCACCACTTAACATTTCTAGGCCCTTAATTTTCTTGCGAGGTAAATTTACAGAGATATCAATACCCACCTCGCTTTCGATTTCTTCACCTACCTCATCAATTCCTCCACCAATCTTGATCACTTCTATGGAAGCCTTGCCACCGCCGAAGAGAGTTTCAAAAAAGTTGTGAAATTCTTTATTAACTAAAGCCAAGCCATCTTTGAAGCGCTCATGCAATGTCTTCGTGAGTTCTTGCATTAATTTCTCGAGCGATCCCTTACTCTCCGAGAGATCTTCAAGTTCGCGAGATAAGTGTTCATCGCGAGTTCTGGTATCATCATATTCTTTAATTACATCCGGACCCACCCCACCGGCATCTTCGATTCTAATTTTCAAACGCTCTATTTTCTTGCGTAAATCTTGCTGTTCATCGCGCGTTGCAGAAACCGAGTTTCCAAAATCCCCCGAAACCAGGTTTCGGGAATCAGAAAGTACGTTCACGCCCGTTAGGATAATAATCTCGTGGGCATCGCGAGTGAAAACTTCTTTTTCATTTTTATAACTTGCTTCGCTAATAGCAATTTTTTCAAGTTCAGAGCGGAAACTTGCTTCCTTGGCCCGCAACTCATACGAAACCTTCTCGGCCTCACGCAGACTATCCAGCTCTCGCATCATGTCCTTCTCACTTCCTGCCAATCCAGCTGATTTAATTTCTAGCTGCTCTTTTTCTTCCCTAAGCCCCGACACGTCAGGACCGGGCGACCCGCCATCGGCGGGTTTAGCCTGCCTATCTATAATCTGCCCGCAATATCTGCATCGCTCTTCGCCCTTCTCGTCCACCCGCACAAGCTCCACTCGCTTGGCTCCCTCTATCTTCCCCTCGAGGCGACCAATCATGCGCGATGTTTCATCTTTATCACTTCTCAACCTTGTAAGCGCTTCTGTGATCTCGCGCATTCTTGGACTCTTGCCGATTTTACTCAATTCCTTCTCAACTTCACCTAAATCAGACTTTAGTTTATGAGAATCTTCTGTGAGTGATCTATGCAAGTCATCAAGATATGCCTTTTCGTGTCCAAAGTACTCTCGCGAAAGTTCAGCCAATTCTGTTTTTTGGGCTACAACTTTTTCTGCCTCCTCTACTTGTTTTTTTAAAAACTTTAGGTGCGGGGCAATTTCGCGTCTAAGTGACTCTACTTGTTTAATATTCTCGCTAGTTTTTTCTAATCGTTTTGAGCTCTCACTTAATTTATATTGGTAAATTTTCAGGCCCAGCGCATCTTCAAGAATTTCACGCCTTTCCTTTGGATTAGCATTGAGCACGCGATCTGCTTCGCCCTGGCTAATTATGTGATGGCCCGAATGACCGAGGCTGACCCCGCTAAGCAACTCAATAACGTCCCGCAAACGTACCTGCGAACCGTTGATCATGTATGTATTAGAACCATCACGAAAAACTTCGCGGGAAATTATAACCTCGTCAAAATCTATTTTTAGCTCTTTGCCAGAATTATCGAAAACAAGGGCTACAGATGCCCTATTTAACCTACCAGCACTTCCAGCACCATTGAATATCAGATCCTCGCCACGTTTGCCGCGCAGAGATTTCATACTCTGTTCACCCAGTACCCAGCGCAGGGCTTCAGCGATGTTAGACTTGCCCGAACCGTTCGGCCCCACGATGGCCGTAATAGGCACGTCAAAACTAAGTGTTGTTTTCTTAGCAAAACTCTTGAACCCCGTAATCTCTACTCGTCTTAATTTCACCCTCCTATTATATCAATAATTAACTCCACTTTCTTGAAAAAAGAGCTGCTCGGGCGGCTTCGGTTTCCGCTTCTTGTTTACTCATGCCACTACCCTTACCGATAAGTTTCGCGTCCAGATAGACTCCTACTGTAAATGTTTTGGCGTGGTCTGGGCCTATTTGCTTAATCACTTTATACGCTGGCGTAATACTTTCGAATTCTTGGGCCTTTTCTTGGAGTACGCTCTTGGGATCTTGCCAGAGATTCTTCTCCACCACTTCACCTGCCTTCTCAAGCAATACTTGCTTCAAGAATTTGTTAGCCGCTTTGTATCCACCGTCTAGATATAGCGCACCCACTAATGCCTCAAATGCGTTAGCTAATATTACTCCCCTTGCTCTGCCCTTATCTTTAGCTTCGCCCTTGGACAATAATAAGTGAGCGTCAATATCAAGATCGTGAGCAACAGAGGCTAGACTGACAGTGTTCACCAGTGCCGCTCGTACACTTGTAAGTTCGCCTTCTGTTTTTTTAGGATACTTCGAGTACAGGAATTCCGTGGTCACAAGTTCGAGTACTGCATCGCCCAAGAATTCAAGTCGTTCGTTGTGCTCAAGTTTGAAAGACTTATTCTCGTTTAAATACGAGCGATGGGTAAAGGCCTGGGTAAGCAAGTCTGTATCCTTGAAACTATATTTTATTTTTTCCTGAAATTGATCCAGCATTGAGAATTTGGGTACCTTTATCAATAATTGGTCGCACATCAGGATACATTTTAAGATTACTAATCTCCGAAAGCGGGAACCACTTAGTATCATCGAGTCCCCCCTTACCCTCTTCGAGCTTGATACTACCAGGCTTTTCGCATCTGGCAAGGAAGTAAGTCACCCTCTTTCTTATGTTCCCTTCATCTGGACTAGTAGCAATATACTCGTTCACGCCAAGTGTAACTTCGGGTTTAATGTTCAAGTTCATCTCCTCTTTAATTTCTCGCACAACTGCTACTTCCTCGCTCTCACCTTCATTCCCCTCATCGCCTACTTTACCCTTCGAAAGTGTCCAATGCCCGAAAACATCGTGCACGAAAGCGAGATTAGTATTTCCTTTATTGTCCTTACTATATACCACCGCCCCCACTAATTTCTTCAGGGGCAATTTTTCCTTCTCTTCTTTTGTGAGATCCTCCTTGCGTTTATACTTGCGTTTTTTCTTAGGTTCTTCGTCCTTGCCCGGCTCACCCATCTCTTTATAGATCGTGCCGAGCACACCGTTCACAAATTTACCCGAGCGTTCACCACCGAAACTCTTGGCAAGCTCTATGGCCTCGTTGATAGCCACACGAGCAGGCACTTCCTCTTTTTTGGCAAAAATAAGTTCGAACAAGCCAATGCGCAAGACATTACGATCGACAAGGGGTGTCTGATGCAGTGGCCAATCCCGCGCCGCTTTAGCAATTATTTCATCAAGTGTATCTCGCTTTTTGAGAACTCCTTTTGTAAGTTTGATTATGAAATCTTTCTCGGCGCCCTCTTCGCCAAACTCCGTAATATTCCGCGCAAGAATATCGTTTATATTTTTTTTAGCTGCAGTTGTAAAATCCCACTCGAAGAGTGATTGCAAAGCAATGCCCCTAGACAAATGCCTGTGTGCCATAAATTTTGAAGTGTTCTTTGACTTATTTCTTCGCTTTGACCTTGCGCCTCTTCTCGCGCTTGGCGGTTTTAGCCACTACGTCTACGATCACCCTACCTTTATAAGTCCCACAATTCTCGCACATAACATGCGAGAGCTTGGAAGAGCCACACTTCTCGCACTTGCCCATTCCCCGCCCCGATAGGGCATGATGTGAGCGGCGATTAGCCGTATGACTCGAGGTATGTCGCATCCGTACTGACATATACTAATCATATCATCTTGTGTAAAAAACTCAAGCGGTGGATGGGTGAGAGGCCGTGCTTTTGCAAAGCCCTATAATGCTCACGCGTACCATAACCCTTATTTCTCTCAAACCCCCAATTTGGGTGTTGGACACCCAAATGAAGCATTTTGCGATCGCGATGCACTTTGGCGATGATGCTTGCCAGACCAATTATCGGCACTTTGGCATCTCCCCTTATTATTGTTTGCTGATTTTTAAATTTATTTGGCGCGCGCAATCCCCCGTCGAGCATAATCTCGACTAACTTAGGTGTCGGACACCTAAGTAATTCAAGTGAACGCTTTATTGCCAAGTGCACAGCTTGCACAATCCCTTTTTGATCAATCATTTTGTGATTTACTGAAGCTATTCTGTAATCAAGTTGGTCGGCTTTTTTAAGTTCTCTAATTCGCGTGAATATGTCTAGGCGCTTTTTGGCTGAAAGTTGTTTCGAATCAAATGAACCCTGTCCCAAGGTTCGACCTTGGGAACCCTTTAAGGTCGAACCTTTGAATGCAAATGCTGGCATTATAAGAGCGCAGACTGTCACGGGACCCGCGATGGGACCACGACCTACTTCGTCTATCCCCACAACCCACTCTGTTTTCTTATTTTGGTTCATAAAGTAATTGTAAGTTATAATGCGTTCATGGCGAAACTCCCATTTATCCACCTCCACACTCATACCCACTACTCTCTATTGGACGGCTTAAGTCAAACGGAGCGCTTGGTTAAATTGGCTAAACAATATGAAATGCCAGCTCTTGCTATCACTGATCATGGCAATCTTTACGGCGCTATCGAATTTTACAAACTTTGCAAGGAGGCCGGCGTCAAGCCGATCATTGGCGTCGAAGCTTATGTAGCATCGCGTACACGTTTTGACAAAGACCCAAATCTTGATAGTAAGCGCTATCATTTAACTTTGCTCGCTAAAAACGTAACTGGCTATCACAACTTGTTGAAACTTGTGACAGCTTCACATCTTGAAGGCCATTATTACAAACCGCGCATGGATCATGATTTATTGCGAGAGCACAGTGAAGGGTTGCTGGCATTATCGGGATGTTATGGTGGTGAGTTGGCTAAGGCCTTACGGGCTGGTAATCGTGATCATGCCGAGCAAATCGTAAATTTATATCAAGATATTTTCGGCAAAGGAAATTATTTTCTGGAAATCATGCACCACCCCGGAATTGAAGGTTTGCTTGAGGTGCGAAACCAGACAGTAGAACTTGGCAGAAAATTAAACATCCCGATTGTGGCTACGCAAGATTCGCACTATCTAAATCCAAGTGACAAGAAAGCTCACGAGACGATGCTCGCTATTAACACACAAGGTGAAAAAGAGAAAGGCAAGCTCTCTTTCGGTGTAGATGACTTCTCGTTCATAGATACTGAAACGGCCTATGAGAAATTCGCGGATATTCCAGAAGCGATAGAAAACACACACAAAGTGGCAGACATGTGTGATCTGAAATTAGAACTTGGCAAATGGGTCTTCCCTGCCTTGAGCTTGTCGAGAGGCCGGACTGCTGATGAGGAACTGGAAAGATTGACCAGAGAAGGATTCAAGGCCCGCGAGCTTGAAGAAACCACCGAGGTAAAGAATCGTGTTGAATATGAATTGAAAATAATTAAAGATAAAGGTTATGCGCCATACTTTCTCGTAGTGGCTGATCTTTTGCGCTTTGCTACAGAAAGAAATATATATACAAACATTCGAGGGTCGGTAGCTGGTTCACTTGTCACGTACTTAACTGGCATCACTAAAGTTAATCCTCTTGAGTACAAATTACCATTTGAGAGATTCTTGAATCCCGAGCGCCCGAGCGCGCCGGATGTCGACATGGACTTCGCTGATAATCGCCGAGACGAAGTAATAGAATACACAAAAAATAAATATGGTGCCGAGCACGTGGCCCAAGTAGGCACATTTGGTACTATGCTTGCTCGCGGAGTAGTGCGTGACGTGGCTCGCGCCCTTGGTCATCCTTATATTGTAGGAGACAAGATCTCCAAACTTATTCCGATGGGCTCGCAAGGATTCCCTATGACTATCGAGCGGGCATTTGAACTTGAGCCAGAATTAAAAAAATTGTACGAGACTGACCCGGTCACGAGAGAAGTGTTGGATATAGGCAAGAAACTTGAGGGTTGCGTGCGACATATATCGGTTCACGCGGCGGGTGTAGTAATCGCACCCACTGATTTAACAGACTATACGCCTTTGCAACATGACCCCAAGGGGGGCAAGGTTATCACGCAGTATGATATGTACACGATTGAGGAAGCGGGATTGCTCAAATTTGATTTTCTGGGTATACGTAACTTAGCTATTCTGGCTGACTCGGTGGACCGAGTAGAGAAAATCCGAAAGATAAAAATTGATATTGAAAAAGTTCCTCTGGATGACAAGGAAACATTCGAAATGCTCGCTCGAGGTGAGACTATGGGGGTTTTCCAACTAAACGGTGCGGGCATGACACGCTATCTTATAGACCTTAAGCCCTCAAGTATCCATGATATCAATGTCATGGTCGCTCTCTACCGGCCGGGACCAATGGACAACATTAATGAATACATTGCTCGCAAGCATGGGAGGAATCCAATCACATTCTTACATCCTAAAATGAAGAACTTTCTCGATACAACATATGGGGTGCTTGTTTATCAAGATGATCTGTTAATGACGGCTGTTGAAGTAGCCGGATACACATGGGGCGAAGTGGACAAATTCCGAAAAGCAGTTGGCAAAAAGATACCGGAAGAAATGAAGAAACAGCATATTAAATTCGTGGAG
>Ga0209542_10019559_pt1 | contig 10825 bp, 17 predicted proteins | sample RifCSPhighO2_01_FD_184028 | JGI IMG/M metagenome (GOLD analysis project Ga0209542, IMG submission 184028) | Soil microbial communities from Rifle, Colorado - Rifle CSP2_plank highO2_0.1 (SPAdes) (version 2) | ecosystem: Environmental > Terrestrial > Deep subsurface > Rock core/Sediment ...
TAACTGCTGCATGGATGGCTGAAAAAGCCAAGACACTATCATGTTTGTCAGACATCTGGGCAGACACTATCTCCCGGGTAAAAATATCCTCAACTGTGGCCAGGTAAACAAACTTGTTTTTGAATTTCAGGTAAGTTAAGTCAGATACCCAAATCAGTTCCGGTCTACTGGGAACAATGTCTTTAATTAAATTGGTGAAATGGTGGTTATCTACCGATTGAGTCATCCACATCCTCTGAGCCTTTCTTCTGGGAGGCCTAATGCCGTATTTATGCATCACCCGGAGGATCTTCTTTTTATTAGCTTTCAACTCCAAAGCCAAACGTTTGTGGCCATATGCCGGATGGGTTTTGTGGGTCTTGAGGATGGCTTCTTTGGTAGCCAAATCCTGAACTTCTTTAACACCACGGTAGTAAATTCTTTTTCTAGAAATACCTAAGAGCGAAGCTAAAAGTAGTTTATTTTCTGTGAGACCGAGGTATCTTTCTTTTTTTTTCCAACTCCAAATCTAATGCCATAATCCCAATGATTCTTTTTAGCTCCTCATTCTCCCTTTTAATCCTATTAAATTCGACCAGGGAAACTTCTGGAGTCACCAATTTAGCCAACCATGTGTAAACAGTTTTGTCAGAGATACCGTACTGTTTGGCTAAATCAGCCACCTTTTCCCCCGCCTGAACTTTGACTAAAACCTCTTCTTTAATTTGTTTTGGAACTGCTCTAAACATACTGGGCTGATTCTACGCCAAGACGCAGAATCTGTGTCCAGTTTACGGGGTACCCATCAAGTCCCATTCTTCAACCCATCAAGCATCTTATCTGCTCTACGCACTGGGACATCAGCAATCAAGAAATGTCTTCTTTTTTCCGAATCAAAATCAATTGGCAATAGATCCACCTTATCTCCAATTTTTTCAGTATCAACAGAATCGCCTCGGTCTCCCATAACCACAACTTATTTTACAACATCTCTACCGCTTTTTTAAGCTGCAAATCTGTTTTCCAGTCCGCTGAATCGGATGCGTTTTCGTCCGGCTCGTATTTGACTACCACGTCCGGCGTGATACCCTTTTTATCAATCCAATCGCCGTTCGGCCGCAGCCAACGGGCGATAGTCACATGCAGCCCCGCCCCACCGGGGAAATCCTCCGGCTGCTGTACCGATCCCTTGCCAAACGACTGCTCGCCCACAATTTTCGCCCGTTTGTAATCCTGGAGTGCCCCCGCCAGTATTTCCGATGCAGACGCGCTGCCTTTGTTCACCAACACTACCAGTTTGTCTTTAAGCAATCTCCCATTGCGTTTCACCGCATCGTCAACTTTAGTCCCGTCGCCCGACTGTTGAGACACCACGTTTCTTCCGACGGGCAAAAACTCGCCGGCAATATACACTGCCCCTTCCAGATACCCGCCCGGATTATTTCGAAGATCCAGCACAATCCCCCTTACATCTCCCAGGCCGGAGACCATCGTGTTCCATTCATCCTGTGTCAGATCCCCGAACCTCGTCAGTTTTATCCAGGCAACATTACCATCCAGTATCTCTGTCTGAACCGACTTCACCACAATCGTCTCTCTTTCCAAAATCACCGTGTAAGGTTTCTCGCCGTTATTATTGTGCAGAAGTTCCAGTTCGACTTTTGTTCCTTTCGTTCCCCGGATCAGCTTCACCGCCTCCGGCAAACTCATACTCTCCGTATCCCGGTCCACGTCTTTCGCCACATCCTTAATATTCAAAATATAATCCCCCGCCCGCACCCCCGCCTTGATCGCCGGCATGCCCGGGAGCGGTGCCACTACCGCCAGATGGCCATCGCGAAATCCCAGTTGGATTCCCACACCCTCAAAACTGCCGCCTAAATCCTCTTTGGCTTCTTTGTTTTCCTGAGGCGGTAAAAATACCGTATACGGATCCCCGACCGCCGCTACCATGCCCGAAATCGCTCCGTCTACCATCTTTGTCGCATCCAAAGCCGTCTTATCCACATATTCCGCGTTCATCTTGTCCCATACCGTCCAGAACAACCCAAAATCGACGTCGGAGGGCTTACCCGCCAAAGTCGGCATTTTATTGACGACGACGGCTGGTTTCCAATTTTCAAAACTCCACTTCAACCTCTGTTGCCCGAACTCATAACCCATCGTCCCTGAAACAGCAACCAAAGAGATAATGAGTATCCAATTCCGAAATCTCATTCAACCATACTACCAGATAAATTCTAAATTCGAAATCCTAAATTCTAAACAAATTCTAAATTCGAATTTAAAAAATTGGAAAATTGTTTAGGATTTAGATATTAGGATTTAGGGTTTACGTCTATAATCCGGCAACGAATGGCAGAAGTGCCATTTCCCTCGCCCTCTTGATCGCCCGTGCCAAATGTCTCTGGTGCTTGGCGCACACTCCGCTCCTGTCCTTGCCGATTATTCTTCCCCGCTCCGAAACATATTTGGACAGTGTGGCCACGTCCGAAAACACCGGTTCCTTTTTGGCCTTACAAAACTCGCAGTTCCTCGGTACCTTAATTATCCTTTTTTTGACCTGCGCTTTTCTCATAATCAGAAGGGGATATCTTCGGCAACATCAGACTTCTCCACCACTTGCGGCTGCTCTGCTACAACTGGCTCTTCCGAAACGGCTTGCTCAGTTTGTACTGCTTGCCCTGGTCTGCTATCCAAAAGAATCATATCCTCAATCACAATTTCCGTCGCCGTCCTTTGCTGCCCGTCCTGTCCGGTCCACTGCCGCGTCTGCAGCCGGCCCTCCACATAAATCCGGCGGCCCTTGTGCAGCAGCTGCGAACACAATTCCGCCAGCTTGTTCCAGGCGACAATCCTGTGCCACTCCGTCTCTTCCCGCTTCTCCCCGCCGTCCGTCACCCACGACCGGTTAGTCGCCATCCCGAAAGTGCATACCGCCGTCCCCTGCGGGGTATACCTCATCTCAGGATCCCGGGTCAGGTTCCCGATAAGCAATACTTTATTCAAAGATCTGGCCGCCATTTATTTTTCCGCCTTCACCATCAAATGTCGAAGTAATCCCTTCTCAACATTTAACTTCTTAACCAATTCTATCACCGCTTTGCCCGGCAGTTCAACGACCATCTGCAGATAGTGGCCTTCACCCTGTTTCTTGATCTGATACGCCAGCGGCTTCTTCCCCATCTCAGTATTCTTACCTGATTTACCTCCTAGCACCTTGACTATCTTCTCAATTTTCTCCACCACACCCTCCGCAGTCTTGGCCACCAAAGTCAACTCATACTTCTGCATAGCTTCGAAGTATAATCGATTTACCCATGAATCGCAACCTAATCATCGCTTTTCTTATCTCCCTGGCTGTCAATCTGGCTGTTCACAACTCACCCGTAGTCACTGTACTCAACTCCTTATCTCTGTCTCTTGCCCTATTCGCCGCCAACAACAAATCGCCCATCCTACCCCTTTTCGCCTTCATTCCTCTCTATTATTTCGCTCCTCGCTACTTAGCCATTTCCATTTTAGAACTTCTCGTTGCCCTGGGTTTAATCATGCTCGGTCGGCTTTTTTTACTCTGGGCATTAATCGCTGCATTCTGCATCCTCCTCCAGGGCAACATCGTCAACCTGCCTCTCTCCTTTGACCACGAGCGTCTCATTCTTCCCACTACCGAATTCAAATTGGCTCTGGACCGGCAAACTGTGGAAGTGCTGTATCTTCCCTTTCCTATCCGTAGGCCCCTGGTTGTCGCCGTCGGCCTGGCCAACTCCTACCTCACCAATTTATTTTCCTTTATTACCATCTACAATTTTTCCCAAACTCTGCTTTTTGCCAACTTCGTCCTGGCCGGAGTCGGCCTCTTCTCCAAATTTCCCAAACGCCTCCTTACACCCTTAATTCTCGCCGTTCTTCTGGCCGGCGCAACCAAGCAGCCGGACAAAACCCTATTTCTCTTTACTGCCAGAAGTACTCTCGTTTATCTCACCTGGCTGGGCATTGCCAAACTAAACCTCTCCCCCCGCCGCTACTTACTTCTTTTTATTTTAGGTTTTGTGTTCTCGGCCTATGTCTGGATTTAAAATCCTACTACTCTTCGCGCTGGCCATATCCTTACGTTTTTATCATCTGGGTTCCGTCCCGGTCCAACTGGGCAACGATGAAATTTCCATAGCCTACGACTCCTATTCCGTCTCCCTCACTGCCCGCGACGAACACGGCAACGTCCTGCCCATCGCCTTCCAATCTCACAATACCTACAAAGCTCCCCTCTACGCCTACATGGCTATGCTTCCCATCCGCGTCTTTGGCAACACTACCGCCGCCGCCCGGGCTACCTCGGCTCTCACCGGCGCCCTTTCCGTTTTACTTCTAGTTTCTATTGTCCACTCCCTCAGCCATAATTCCTCGCTGTCTCTAATTTCCGGCTTCGTCCTAGCTACCGCCCCCTGGCACCTGCTTGCCTCCCGCGATACTTTAGAAGCTAATCTGGCCCTGTTTTTTACCCTGCTCGGTCTGGCCTTGTTTTTGCGCTCCCGCATGATTACCAGCGGCTTCTTTTTTGCTCTTTCACTCTATGCCTATCACACCCAATGGGGCTACACTCCCCTCCTGATTATTATTTTAGTCTTTTTTATCCGAAAACGTATAGTACTTTTCTTATCTGTTTTTTTGCTAACCATTCTCCCTCTGGCCACCGACTTTCTCAACAACCGTCACAATACTGCTAGATCTAGTACCCAAATGCTCTGGACCACCGACTACGTCAAAGATCAATTCAAAAAAGGCAAGATCCACGGTCTATCTTTTTTCGCCAGCGGGGTGTTAGGGAACTATTCGGATTATCTCAATCCCGGTTGGCTATTTTTCTCCGGTTTCCAGCTTTTTGAACCAAATGACGCTTTTAACCAGGGCCTGTTTTTGCAAGTCGAGCTGGCCTTTTTAATTATCGGGCTTATTAGTTTCCGTCACAAATTTGCTTACGCCTTGCTGGCTATCTCTCCACTCATCCCCGCCCTCACCCAGGGCGGCGTCAGCCTTTATCGTGATCTGGTTTCCGTCGTTCCTTTGAGCATTTTTATCGCCGCCGGCGTCTATCGTTTTAGACGGCTGGGTTTGATTTCTATTCTTCTCTCTCTATTTCTTTTCTCCGCTCTTTATTTTAAACACTTTCCCCTCCATAACGCCGTCCGCTTCCAATATGGTTACGAACAAATCGCCTATTATCTGCAATCTGTCTATTCAAACTACGATCATTTCCGTATTGATCCCCATTTCGGCCCGACTAATACCTTCGACGGCGTCCCCCATCTCTATCTGGCTTACTACAACCGCATGGATCCACGATTACTTTTAGATCGCCGCGACAGCCGCGACCGCGGTTTAGAATTCGATAAGTACCAGATTAAAGAAATAAACTGGAACGCCGAGCCTCCGGATCCAAATACTCTTTACATCGTCTCCGCCGCCAACCCCCCTCCACCGAATATCACCTGGCCAAAACTCGTCAAAACCATCTCCTACCCCGACGGTGCTCCCGCCTTCGCCATCTATTTCAACGCCTCCCCTTAACCCCAATTAAGTAACCACTTACGTCATCACGCTTCCGATCATATTCGGAGCGTAAGTCACAGTTTCCATCTCCGCACCATCACACGTGGATTGTTCTTTGATGGGAAGAGTACAAAGTAAACGAGGTTCCTGAAACAAACCAAACCTAGGGTTCTCGGCCGCACCCGTTGGTTTTTCTCCGGTTTTACCCCACTCACAGGAACCCCCCCAACAATGTTTACAAACAGTCAATTCTAATTTTATACCCATAAGTTAACCCGGAGCATATCACACCCCAACCTTAAACTCCACCACACCTGCCCTTCCGAAGCTCGACAGAGCGAAGGAGGGTCCCCTTCCTAAGTGCCAATTTTGAACTCAACCATATCACCCTCGGCCATTACATAATCCCTCCCCTCCATCCTCACCTTACCCGCCTCCCGGGCCTTGACCCATCCCCCCAAATCCACAAACTCTTCCCAGTTAATCACATCGGCTTTAATAAAATGTTTTTCAAAATCGGTATGAATTACCCCTGCCGCTTGCGGCGCTTTCGTCCCTTTTTTAATGGTCCAGGCTCTCGCCTCTAGCTCCCCGGCCGTCAAAAACGACTGCAAATCCAAAATCTCATACGCTTTTTTAATCACTTTCTCCAACCCCGTTTCGGTAATCCCCAGTTGTTTTAAATACTCCCTCTGCTCTTCTTCAGACAGGGCAGCCAACTCCTCCTCCAGCTTGGCGCAAATACGTAAACCTTCTCCTCCCAGCTTATCTTCGTCCGTGTTATATACCACTATCGCCGGTTTTTTAGCCAGAAGGTTCACTTGCTCCTTCGCTTCCAAATCCGCCAACTCCAGCTCCATGTTTAATATCTCCAGATCATCTTTGGGATTAGTCGACCCCGCCCGGATGACATTCTCATCCGTAAAGTCCCGCAATAAAAACAAAATCGCGTCCACCTCCCGAATCCGGGCCAGGAATTTGTTCCCCAATCCCTCTCCCTGGCTGGATCCCTTAACCAGCCCCGCAATATCCACAAAAGTCACCGACGCCGGTACGATTCTTTTGGTCTTTACCACGTCTGCCAGAATGGCCAGACGTGGATCCGGTACTGGAACCACCCCGATATTTGGCTCAATCGTCGCGAACGGGTAATTCGCCGCCAGCGCCACCTGCTTTTTTAAAAGCGCATTAAACAGCGTACTCTTCCCCACATTCGCCAGCCCCACAATTCCTATCTCCATTTTTAAACCCAATAATTATCTTTGGAAATAACGACCATTTTAGATTCTGGGTAGCGTGCTACAAATGCCTGGTTAATTCGACGCGATTGACTTTTTATCTCTACCGCAATTGTTTGCTGACCGGGTTTACTTAACACAACATCTATTTCTGAACCCCCTTTAGTTCGCCAATAATTAAAATTACATCCAAAATTTCCGTAATAATTATATTTCAACAGTTCTGCAACAATAAAATTCTCAAATAACTGCCCGGCGTCACCTCTTGTGCTGATGTGTTCGAAATTATTTATCAACGCATTTCTTAAACCTGAATCGTAAAAATATATTTTTGGCATTTTTGTAATTTCGTCTCTTTTTCTTGACGAGTAAGGTTTAATACTAAAAATAATGAAGCTCTGTTCAAAAAGTTCAACGTATCTTTTTACCGTCCTGGCTCCAATCCCCAATTTAGATGCCAACTCCGCGTAGTTGACCAGGGAACCAATTTGATGCGCCAATAACTTCAATAACATTAGTGCAGCGGACTTATTTTCTAAAAGTGACAGATCAACCAAATCCTTAAATACCACACTGTCAATCAAATTAGTCAAATAAGTGGAATCACTTGGATGTAGCTGCATCGCCGGATACAACCCATATACCAAAATGTTATTTAAAATCTCTTTATGATCATATGATCTGAATATTTCTTCGGTTTTTACTCCGGCCAACAGTCTTTGTATGGGCAACACTGATAATTCTTTTTCCAGCCCGTTTTGGACTAAATACTCGCTTAATGACAATGGATAAAGATGGTAATCAATTTTTCTACCGGCCAAGCTTTCAGATGCTTTATTTTTAATGTTAAATGCCGATGATCCAGTAATAATAAGTTTATACTCAGGCAATTGATCATAAAATATTTTTGCCGCTCTCCCTGGATCATTCAATTTCTGAATCTCATCTATCACTACCAACCCGGAATTATTGTTTAATAGCTGCTTATATACTGCCGGGTCATACCGTTCCAAAGCATTTTTTATGGGATCATTATCAACAATTAAATAATAAGCTTCAGGAAATATCCTTTTTAAAATTGTAGTCTTTCCGACCTGCCGTGCACCATGCAAAACCAAAATTTCTTTATATTTCTCAAAATGCTCTGACAATACCTTATCTAAGTGTCTAATAATCATAACAAGTACATTTTAGTATAGACTAATATGTATGTCAAGTACCGAATAGTAAAGACTTTATCTCTTATTTTATTGTCATTCGGAGTTCCCTCAATTTCATTCAGCCATTGCCTCATTAGTTCAATATTCATACTTGCGCCAGAAACTCAAACCCGGAAATGCCCCGCTTTAATATCTCCTCCATCAGATCGTTTCTCATCAGTGATTTATACGTCTTATCATCCACCATCACCGGCCCGGGTTTAAACATATCCCCCAGAAAATGAAACACATAGTACTCCAGGTCAAATAATCTCCTCCCTGGTTTATCCATCATTTCTGCCAGAAAAGTCTCATTCTTCACCCCGAATTCCCGCATCACATCAACAAGTCTCCTGGAAAAAAGGTTAAATCCAAAGCTATCGCAGTAATTATCCGGATGCCGCCATTTGGGATTTACCTGATACACCGGTTTTAAATCCACTCCGTAGGGCTCGCCCTGAAACGGACTTCGTATTCCCGCAACCGGCGTTTCGGGGCTAACTAATTTAGCCATCACCATCTGATTTCTGTAGTAGTTCACCCGTGTCCGGTAAATCCAATAAGTATCCATTTCTTCGCGCATATTGTATCATTAAATCCGGCCTATGTTCCCCACCCTATTTTCTGCCCTCTTTTCCTTTTCCTACTACGAAATCGTTACCCACCCCAAAAGACGCGTCAGAAAATCCCTCCCGCGGCTCAAGATCGGTTTTTTGGAAATTTTCCCCTGTCTGCGCATCCACGGTAAAACCCGCACCCTGCACATCCATCACTGGATGTACCTGCCCATAATTTTAACTCTCTCCATCCCCCTGAATGTCCCTTTTCTCGACTCTCAATTAATCAGAGGTTTTCTCATCGGAGGGACCCTGCAGGGGTTTTTCATCAATCGCCAGGCTCGTCGCCTCATCTACCCCAACCCCCTCGAAATCTCCGACCAATACCGCTAATCACGCAAAATCGACCGCAATGACAGCGCCAGCTCTTCCATTGTCACATTTGTTTTGGTCACATAACCCACCGCCCCCAGTCTCATTGCCTTCTTGATATTTTCATCCTGTCCCAGATTGGACACCACCAGCACCGGAATTCTTTTCCAAACCGGGTTTGCCTTAATTTCAGCCAGGACCTCAAACCCGTCTTTTTTGGGCAACACCAGGTCCAGAAGTATGGCATCCGGCTCAAACTGTCTTAACACGTCCAGCGCCTCCTGCCCGTCTCCCGCTATCACTACGTCATACGTGAGCTTTGTCAGCTTAGTCTTATACGCTTTCGCCAGTATCAAGTCATCCTCGACCACCAGTATCTTCTTCATCTCCCCCAGTATATCAACTGCTTGATTTTCTGTACAGCCCGCACCCGGGTTTCCTGGCCCATATCAATGGTCGGATCTTTTACCGCCAAGTGAAACCGGGCCACCAATATTTTCAAAAAATGTATTGTTGCTGACCGGGCTGTAATGATGCCGTAGTTCATTTTTCAAATACAGATCGTGGTCAATCCACATCGACCTGGCCGCCGCCCAGTAATATCTCCCATCCCCATACACCGCCTGCCCGACCAGCCAAAAATGTCCTAAAAACATCCCCACCAACACCACTCCCACTCCCGCCCACTTCATAGCTAGTATGTTAACATCAATACCGTGGATACTTCCAAACTCACCCCGGAACAATATAATATTTGTTTTCTCAAGGGCACCGAGCCGCCGGGGTCGGGAAAATATTATCACCATTTTGAACCCGGCTCATATCACTGTGTTTCTTGCGGTCAAAAACTTTTTGACTCCGGTACCAAATACGACTCCGGCACCGGCTGGCCGGCCTTCTGGAATACCATGCCTGATGCGGTTAAAACCGAAGTTGATACATCTCATGGTATGATCCGCACCGAAGTTACCTGCTCCAAATGCGGCTCCCACCTCGGCCACGTTTTCGATGACGGACCCAAAGACAAAACAGGAAAACGTTATTGCATTAACTCCCTCGCTCTCTCTTTCAAACCATCGTAGCTTTGCAAGAGGTCCTCTTGCAAACAGCCTAACAAGGCGCTAATCTGAATCATGGCCTCAAAAAATTCCGTCAAACCCTATCTGGAAAACTCCTTTTATCACATCTACAACCGCGGTGTAGAAAAAAGAAATATCTTCATGGACAACCAAGACTACTCCGTTTTTCTCTCTTATCTGGAAACCTACCTTACACCCAAAGACAAAAACCAGCTCGTCACCACTTTATCGTCACCAACAGCTACACCAAAGGACAAAGACAAAGCGCTAAAGCTCCTTCACTTGAACAACTTTTTTGGCTTATTGGACCTTGTTTGCTACGCCCTCCTCCCGAACCACTTCCATCTGCTAATCTACCAAACTGACAACGTCATCAATCATTTCATGAACTCCCTAGGCACCAGATATAGCATGTATTTCAACCGCAAATACAAGCGTTCAGGGGTTCTTTTCCAAGACGTCTACAAGGCCGTCCCGGTTGAATCAGAAGAACAGCTTCTCCATCTTTCCCGCTATATCCATCTCAATCCGGTTCGTTGGAAAAATTCCAGCCTGCCTAACTCACTACCTGATTATCTCGGTCATCGTCATACTCCTTGGATCAAACCTCACCATGTTCTTGACTACTTTTCCACCAATAATCCATCCCTCTCATATTCCAATTTTATCGGAACTAATATTGATCCTGACTTTGTTGTTCATATTGCCATCGACTACGATATTGACTGATTTACAGCCCTTTGCAAGAGGACCTCTTGCGAAAACAAACTCACCCACTTTCCAGTATAATCATCCAGCTGTGGATCTGAAAGATTTAAAAGTTAAAAAGCGTGACGGCTCTGTCGAGCCGT
>Ga0209542_10019560_pt1 | contig 10825 bp, 14 predicted proteins | sample RifCSPhighO2_01_FD_184028 | JGI IMG/M metagenome (GOLD analysis project Ga0209542, IMG submission 184028) | Soil microbial communities from Rifle, Colorado - Rifle CSP2_plank highO2_0.1 (SPAdes) (version 2) | ecosystem: Environmental > Terrestrial > Deep subsurface > Rock core/Sediment ...
GGATTTTTTATATTCCATCCTTGAGGATATCTACCGAAAGTCGATCATCCTGATCACTAATTATCGCGATACTTACGGAGAGCTGGATGAGCGGATCCGAAGCAGGCTAGGGCCGGAATTTGTCTACTTTCGCCCGTATAACGAAGCAGAGATCGCCGGCATCTTGCAGCAGCGCCGTGATTATGCTTTTGTCGATAACTGTTGGGAAGAAGAAGCTTTCAAAGAGATCGTGGAAAAATGCACTGAAACGAACGATGTCCGGATCGGCTTATACTTAATGCGGGAAACAGGAAATTTAGTGGAAGAACGAAGCTCCCGCAAGATCACTCTCGCTCACGTCGCAGAAGCGCTGAAGAAAGTGGATGATTTTCATATCAAGCCTAAGGAAGGATTAGATCCGGAAATGAAGACGATCCTTGATCTAGTACGGGAGCAGACCGGAAAGAAAATCGGAGAGATTTACGCTTCGTATGCAGAACGCGGCGGAGAGATGAGCTATAAAAGTTTTCAGCGCAGGATAACTAAACTAAAAGAGGGAAAATTTTTGAACACCGAGAGAAGCGTTTCCGGTGAAGGAAACAGCACTATAATTCATTACGATGCGGATAAGAAGCTGACGGAGTATTAAAATGCACCATTATGATGTTTTATTTGTGGAAAAAGAATTTCCAGGCTTACATATCATTACCGCTGAGAGTTACCAGTTACTGAAGCAGCAACAGCCGCAATTTCCCCATCAGGATTGGGGTGATTTTTATTCTGAAGTTGCTCTTGATGCCTTAGCAGATAAGATCTACCAATCACTGCAAAAAGCAGGGGCAGCTGAAGAAGCAAGGATAGTAGATGTTCGTTTATTTGATGAAAAGAGCCGTGATCTTCACAAGGATTATATTATTAGGGAGAAAACCGGAGTAAGGATTTATTCTCCAAGCATACATCAAAAAGATCATTCTCTAGAACCTGAATCAGTATATGCCTTAGGGAGCTTGTATTTCCTGGAAGATTTATTCTCCTCAGAGAAAGAAGGTAGTCTGCAACGAGAATTTAAACAACTTGGAATTTTATTAGACCAGGCCTCGACTGCCCTTAAGAAAGTACCTGCTGAAGTAGAGAATTTAACAAAAGAAGTCGATGAAGCATTTCGAATTTTTGATAAAGCTTTGAAAAAGGATTTCCATTAAAAATCTTTAATTTAGATATTCACTAATCTATCCAATATAATGAACATCTTTCTTCTTGGCCTGTGCGCCAGCCTGCGGCTGGCTATATTCATCGCCAAGCCAATCGCTGGCTTTCTGCAGTAATTGGTTCTCGACTTCGACGATATCTTTACTTATTTTTTTGATATTGACGCCTAAGGAAAATTTCTTTTCCAGGACTTGAACGATCTCCTTCGCTCCTTTGATGCCCAAATAAAATGGATTGCCAAAGGTTTCCGCCAATAATGCTGCTCCTTTTATCCCTTTTTTCTTTCCTAAAGCTAGTAAAATTCCGGAAACGCCGATGATCGGCCCTACCACGCCAAAGATTTCTTTTTCTACAGAGAGGCCTTTCTTGGTATATTCCTGCAAGATCGACGCATCATTGCCGGCGCAATACACTTTAGGATGGTCAGGAACATGCTGCAGGGCAATCCCTCCAGTAGTTACGAGATGGCTGCAATTAAACTGCTTAGCGATCTTAAGAACTTCATCACAGAAAGCATAACAGCTTTCCTCATCAATAGGCTGGATGTCTCCGGAAAGGAAGAGGAAATCGCGTTTCTTGTTTCCCTTGCCCAGCTGCTTATAATATAATTCTAATCTAGGCATCTCCACAATATTTTTCTCGTTCACAAAAACAGAATGAGGGAACTTATAGGAAAAAAAAGAGTACAATTTCTTGGCTTTCAACTCTTCTATCAAGAAGTCGAGGGCAATCTTTCCGACATTGCCGATGCCCGGAAGGCCTTCGATCAAAACTGGGCGGTGCAATGTAGGAAGCTTCTTTTCTTCTTGCGTGACTTCCCAGATTTTATTCATGATTGTAAGAAGCAGGTATAATTTATATAGTTTTGGATAGGGCTTGAAAAACTATCGTTCAAATAATATCCGATACAAATCTTCTTTTCTAGTTTCAATAGATTTATTTTCAGTAGGATGTCGGCTATAAAGATTACAGCCTCTATCATACCAATAGCGTGCTTGTGCAAAGTTGCACTCCACAAGAGCTTTATCTACTTTATCAAAGACTTTTGAGATAAGATCATCAAATGAAGTTACAGCCATAGTAAAGTGCGAGGGACGTGAATCGAACACGCGAAGCCACTAAGGCACTAGCCCCTCAAGTTCGCCAGGTTTTTGACCTTCTAGCGGATTTGACCGCTCTCCCACCCTCGCATCAAATAAGCCAAACTAATGATTATTTATTAACTTTACTCACAAACTTATTTCCAGCAATGAAGAATCTCCACTGCAGATCAAAAGCATCTTTGATGCCGATCCTAGAGCTGGAAGCAATCTTTTCAACGACAAAATTGTCATCAAATAATCTTATCTCTTTTCCTAATTTCAATCCATTATATTGTTTATCAATCTCCAATGCTAAACATAATTTTCCCGGTCCGGAACAGAGATTATAGAGATCATCATTCTTTCTATTTTTCTTCATCTTTTCCAGTCCTAATAACGGTTCTACCGCTCTTATCAGCACTGCTCCTGCTTCTGTTTTATCGGAAGTGAAATTCAAACACCAGTACATACCATAAATCAGATAGACATACACGTAGCCATGGGTATCGTACATCAAAGCGCTGCGTTCTGTTTTGCGATAAGCATGGGAAGCTGGATCTCTTCCATAGGCTTCTGTCTCTACGATACGCGCTTGCAGGCCGTTGATCGAGATAATTTTTCCTAAGAGTTGCTGGGCTACAGTAACGGTATCTCGAGCAAAAAAGGAGGGGGAGATTTCTTTCATTAAAAACCCTGGAGAACCAGCGCTTAAAAATCTTATTGATCTATTGGTAAAGATGTTTATGGATAATTTGAAAGGGATAATAAGAAGATGCCTGTATAACGGTCAGGCCATCATCAGGAGGAGGACCCCAGATATCGATCTCTATCGGCCCGGAAGGGGATTTTTCTTTCTTTGGAGGGATATCTCCGGGTAATTCTAATTCTTTATAGAGAGGAATCGGCTGCCAGCCAGAATCTTTTCGTTTTCTGTCCTCCCAATCTATAATTTGATTAATAATGTCCTCATCCAACATATAACAATAATAAATACTATAAAATTATTTAATGTTCTGCATATATGGACTTAATAGCATATATCTTTGAGTAAAATTATGCCAAAAGCCCTACCGCTAATCCTACAATATAACCTATTATTCCTGCAGCAAGGCCTATCAATACTACCTCTATGCCTGATTTAACCCAATTTAATTTAGTAAATGTTGTTTTTGCCCAGCCCACTCCAAAAAGAGCGGCAATGGTAAGTGTCGAAGAGATGACCGCAGCCGGAAAAAGCTGAAGATGATTCAGCTTAGAAATAAGGAAGGGAAAAATAGGAAAGGCAGAACCTAGCAAAAAAGAAAAAAACATGGCCACCGCATTCTTAAGAGGAACTTCCAGCTTTTCTTTTGAAATTCCTACCCTTTTTTGGACCATATAATTGCAGACAAATTCAGGGTGCTTATAGCGGGATGATTTTTTGAGGAGACGATCTATCTCTTCTTTGCTAAGTCCTTCTTTCATCCAGGAAGAGCGCATCTCTTCATAACATCTACGTGGATTTTTGGTTAAATCGTTCCTAGCTGTTTCAATCTCATGTTCATATACTTCCCGCTGCGATTTTGAGGAAAGATAACTTCCTGCGGACATAGAGAAAGCGCCGGTAAACATGCTGGCAAAACCAGCTAGAATTATAGTGAAGGCATCTCCGCCGCCTACATACACGCCGAGGACTAAACCTAAATTAGAGACTAAACCGTCTTCCATACCGAAGACAAAATCACGGATGACTTCCTTGACTCTGGAATGAATCACGATAAAGCCACCACGGCACAATGTTTAGAAACGCATTTTACCTCGCCAGCACCGCAATCTAAAGGCCCTTCGCAGGACATAGTGCATAAGACGCCGCTACAATCCGGACCATCGGCCTTGTTTACCGCACCAGCAGGATGACAGCATTGAGCAGGTACGCAGTCGGCATCGACAGAACATTGTTCTGCCACAGGGGTGCAGGAAATCAAAAATGCTACCAGGCACATTATTGCTAAGACCATTACCCTCATCACTTTTTTTTCCATAGAGATCACACTCCTTATTTACCAAATTCTTCTTGATATTCTAAACGTGGATTGATTTCTCCACGTAAATTTTCACTGAGCAATTCTTTAACTTGTTCTTGAGAAAAATTGCCTAATAACCAGGATAATTTTACTAAAGCAGTGTTGGCTAACATGTCCTGTCCTGAGATTACTCCTAATTCCTGCAAGTCACGACCCTTGTCATAGACATTCATGTTTACTCCGCCAAATAAGCATTGGGTAGTCATGACTACCACGCATCCTGAATCAACTAATTTTTTAATGGCAGGATATATTTTTTTGTGAATAACACTTTCTTTATTAGGAGCCTGCCCAGGGGTGTGTCCTAAACCCGTTCCTTCAATAACCAAACCTTTGTATCCTTTAAAGAAAGAAAATTGTTCAGGAAACATATTAACGTGAATTTTTAACAAGCCAACTTTTTCTTCCATTTTTGATTTGAGAAGTAATTTATCAGCCCGTTGAGGATATTCTTTTTGTAGATAGTGTATTTCCTTGGTTTTATAATCAATTCTGGCCAGAGGAGCATCATTAATGGGCTTAAAGGCATCTCGTCGAGAAGCATGAAGTTTATAGGTTTTAGTGGCTGGTAAAATGACACAGTTTTTATCGCTGGCTGATTCATGCATGCAAATAGCTACTCCAGCAAAATCAGTTTTAACGGCAAATTGTGCGGCACAAATAAGGTTCATCCCGGCATCACTGCTGCCGCGATCGGAAGAGCGCTGCGCGCCGACAAAGAGAATAGGAACCGGCGATTTTTCCACCATAAAAGAAAGAGCGGCAGCAGCAACGGCTAAGTTGTCTGTACCTATACCAATAATAATCCCTTTCACTCCTTTTTTAACTTGCTGTTCAATTGCTTTGGCGATCAGGGAAAAATGAGCGAAGCGCAGATCATCGCTCCACATCTGGGCGATCAATTCTGATTCAATATTGGCAATATCTTTTAGTTCCGGAAATAAGGAGATGAGCTCTTCCGGACTAAATTCGGTAGCCACCGCGCCAGTGCGATAATCTACTTTTGAAGCAATCGTACCTCCAGTATGTAAAATAGCTAGGGTGGGAAGAGCAGGATTTTTGGAAGATTTAGAGAGAGACTTTTTGGGAGTTACTGCCTTTACGATAACTGCGATTTTAATTACCTCTTTTTTGTTAAATCCTACGTTATAACCATTATCAAGTTTGAGAAGAATCGTATTTTTATCCGGACTGGGCATTAAGATCCCTTCTTCCGTACCTTTTTTCACGCTTATTTTCACTCTATCTCCCGGTTGAGGCATAGAGGAAAATAATTCCTTAAGATTTATATAGGTTGTGTTTGGATTTAGAATTATGAACAGTTCAGTGAGTGAGATTATTTCTGGGTTAGAAAAGCCCTCTGCTTATGCACATACTACTACCTCCATTCAAAGGATCATTACTGGTGTTTCCGTAGTCTTTCTAACTGGTTCGACTGCTTATAAGCTTAATAAGCCCTTGAATTTAGGCTTTCTTGATTTTTCCACTTTAGAAAAAAGAAAGGACCAATGTGAAAAAGAATGTAAGTATAATTCTTTGATTTCTCCTGAATTATACCAAGGAGTAGTAGCCATCACTAAAGATGCGCAGGGAAAGATTTCCATTGCTGGATCAGGAAAAGTAATTGATTATGCTGTAAAGATGAAGCAGCTTGATCCTGCTCTGATCATGACAGAATTGTTAACACAAAATAAAGTTTCTTCTGGACATCTGCAAGAATTGGCGCAAAAGATATTTGCCTTCCACCAAAAAGCACTGAATAGTGAAGAGATTTCTTCTTTTGGATCGGTTAAAAATATTCAATTTAATTGGGATGAAAATTTTCAGCAGACTGAAAAATACAAAGAAGCCATAATCCCTATGAAAGATTTTAAATTTATACAAGAAAAAATAAATAATTTTATTACAAAGAATCAGTTAGTATTAGAAAAAAGAGTAAGCCTGGGAAAAATAAGACATTGTCACGGTGATTTTCATTCAGCCAATGTTTTTTTAACTCCTCAAGGCAGTTATATTTTTGACGGCATTGTCTTTAATCGACGCTTTCCTTGTTCTGACATCATTGCAGAGATTGCCTTCATGGCCATGGATTTAGATTTCTATGGAAGAAAAGATTTAGCCCATGCCTTCATGCAAGAATATCAAAAATTAAGCAAAGACAAAGATATTCCTGCACTTCTTGATTTTTATAAATGCTATCGTGCCTACATCAGAGCAAAGATCAACTGTTTTACTTCCGATGATACTAATTTAACGGAAAAAGAAAAAGAAAAAACGATCAATGGTGCTAAGAAGTATTTTCAATTAGCTAAAAATTACGCTGAGTTGCTGTAATCTTATTTATTACTATAAGAAATTTTATCTATTTCTAGGAGAAGCATTTCCTTTATTGCAGCATAGTTTTGGGGAGTAATGTCATAGTCTAGGGAAAATCCTCCGCCATTTCCTCTTCCGCCGCCGCCAAGGCTTTGTAATAGTGAAATGATGGGAAAATTGGAATTTTCATTCTTCAACACAATATGATTTCTGGTCGGCGATTTGAATAAGCAGACAAAAACATCTGCATTTTTCTGGTATTTCTGACGAAGATGGAATGACCCTGGTTTTTGGGAAAGTAATGGAGAAGAATACCCAAAAAGAACTTTATGATCTCCAGTAGTGGTAATTTCTACGGTGTGATCTAATTCTCGATAAGCCTCTTCCGATCTTCGATCAAATTCGGTTGAATATTGCTGCCAAGAAGGAAGCAGGTTAAAATCTTCATTAAAGCATTTTTCATTCTGTAAAGCGCAGGAAAGATCAAATAAAAGAGAATAATTTAGATTTTCATTGGCTAGGGCAATTATTTTTTCCAGTTCGTTTCCTATTTTAATGTTGGGATGATCGCTGGAAGTATTTTTGTAATCATGCGCCTGAGCGATTTTGGCTAATTTTCGTTCATAAGGATCGGGAATTGTTCCTGAAGGTAAAAATTGGTTCTGTGCTTTATAGATCAACATTGCTGCACACTGACTTTCATCATGATTGACGCTTACCCCTACTTCAGTAAGCTTATCCATATGCTTTTGGCTGCCATCATGATGATCGTACCAGAACACCATCTTGTTAGCAGCCAGTCTTTCTATCAATGAGAAATAAGCTCCTCCAGCTTTCACCAAGCGAGGATTAGGATTGATGTCAGTGACAAAAACAAGATCATAGCCATCTACTTTGGCCGCCGCTTCCTGAAAGGCTTCTACAATTCGATCATAGCGTACAAAGATATGTTGACCCGCTACGGGGTTACCCATGGAAGAATAATACCGCATCTTTAGGGCTAGTGAGATAATCCCATCAGGATCTTCTGCATGGGAGATGTAGAGTGGTTTCATTTTATTTGGTTTATTGTCTTATTTATTCTATATCATGAACACCTAAAACCACTATAAGAATAATAATTACTTCTTCTTCGTCTTCTCTACATCTTTACTTAACTTTAATTTCTTGATCAATTCCTTGTATCTATTTCTGATAGTAACTTCAGTAACTCCGGCTACGTCAGCTACTTCTCGTTGGGTTCTTTTTTCGCCGTGAATTAAGGAAGCAACATACAAAGCGGCAGCAGCTATTCCTGTTGGTCCTCGACCAGAGGTCAATTCAATATCCCGAGCTTGTTCTAAAATCTCTACTGCTTTAGATTGAGTTTCAGGAGTTAATTTCAAGGCGGAAGCAAAGCGAGGGATATAATCTGCAGGATTGCTGGGGCGGATGCTGATTTCCAGTTCTCTGGTTACGAAGCGGTAAGTTCTACCAATTTCTTTTTTCTCGATACCGGAAGCTTCGCCCATCTCATCCAATGTTCTAGGAATTTCATGTCTACGACAAGCTGCGTATAATGCTCCGGCAACTACTGATTCCATCGATCGTCCACGTACTAGGCCTTTTTGCACCGCAGAACGGTAGATGCGCGCGGCTTCTTCTTCCACTGATTTAGGTAATCGTAAATAAGAACTTACTCTTTTCAATTCAGCAAGAGCAACTTTTAAGTTTCGTTCGATAGCGGTGCTGATACGGATATTCCATTTTCGCAGTCTGAAGAATCTATCTCTTTCCCGATCTGAGCCTAATTTATAGAAATCTGCGGTAGTGCCTACTTCGGTACCGAGACCTTGATCAAATTGAGTGGCGCTGGAAGGAGCTCCGGTCCTGCGCTTGCTATCTTGACCGCCGTCGTCTTCAAAACTGCGCCATTCTTGCGAGAAATCGACCATGCGATCTTCGATAACTAAACCGCAGTCCCGGCAAATAGTCTCTCCCTTCTCTACATTTCGGAAGATATTCTTGCTGGCGCATTCAGGGCATTCTTTAAGGGCTTTTCGGATCATGAGGATTTAGGTTAAAACCAGTTTTCTATCATAACTTGAGCTTAAGACTTTATAAATATTTCGCTAGATTTATTAGGAAGAAGCTAAAAAAAGGCAAAAACAGCTAAAGAGATCAAGAAGCCTAAGGCAGCCCCTACCAACACTTCTAAAGGAGTATGGCCCATAGAATAATGGAATTTTGACTTCAATTTATTTAATTTAAGAAGCTTTTCGATCTGTTTTCCTTCTATGCCTACCGTTCTACGGACACCGAAGGCATCTCGAAGCACAATAAGAGCAAGCACCAAGCTGATCACAAAGGTGGTAGAAACACCTTCTGCTAGATAAATGATGGTAGCTAAGGAAACCACAAACGCTGAATGAGAAGAAGGCATGCCTCCGGTGACCACCAAATCATGCCAGGACAAGGATTTATGCCGAAAAAAGATGATCAGTAATTTTACAAGCTGCGCCCCAAAGCCGGCGGCAAGAACTGCTAAAGCGATTTTGTTCATGACAGGATGATTTCTTTGGAATTTATATGTGTTGCTGAAAGCTAATTATTTTTTCTGCTTTTTGCTTTTAAAATTACGTTTAAACTCAAAATCGATCATCAAGGGTAAGTGATCTGAAAAAGGGAAGTGCAAGACCGAATATTTCTTTACTTTGATGAGCGGCGAAGTAAGGATATAATCCAAACGCCGGGTGGGATGCCAGGCCGGTTCGGTAAAAGGAAGAGAATTCTTATCCAAGCGGATCATATCTTTGAGATGGGTTTTCCGTAATAAATCTTTTATTTCTGTTTCACCATTAAAAGTATTAAAATCGCCCATCAGGATGACCGGATTTTTGATATCATTGACAATGTTGATCAATTCTTTGATCTGCCGACCCCGCGCTTTTTTGCCCAGAGCAAGGTGGGCGGCAAGAAACGTTACCGGGCGGGGGCAGTTGGCGGTCGCTTCGATGACCATCCGTTTGGTCCCTTCGTGAAAAACATGGTATTTAATATTCTTTAAGGGAAAACGAGAGACAATGGCGTTAGCCTGCTTGTCAAGGATAGGGACATGATGAAATAATTTCAGCCAACCTTGCAATGGATACTTTACTTTTTCTACAAAGCTACGTAATTTTAATTTTTCTTCTAAAAAACGAACTTCATCCTTTCCGCGCGCGCGTAAAGAGCCGATATCGACTTCTATCAAGGTCAGGATATCCGGTTTTAATTTTTGTAACGCTTCTACTATTTTCTGATCAAGTTTTTTGGGAGGAAAGAATATTTTCCATAATTTTAAGTATTGATACCAGATGCCTTCCATCCCTTCGCAGTATTCGATGTTATAGGTAATCAGTTTGACCATTATCGGATACTAAGTAATCATACTATAAAAGGATTCTTTATTACTCCACAGTTAGAAGGCAGACGAAAATTAGTAGAGATAATTTGATCATAATCCCAACATATCATGATACGATCGCCAATAAAAATCAGCATTGTTCTTATTTACAGATTCGTAGTACTTATGTAAACGTTTAAATTCTTCTTCCCCCACCTCTAATAATGCGTAATCCAAAAGGGTATCCAAGGTATGTTCAATTGTTATTTTATCAGTACTCTTTTGGGTAATGAATCCATCAATCAAAATCCGTATGTTTGGTAAGTCCTTTTGCGCATCTTGTTTGCACTTTTCTATCATCTGGATAAAGTCTTGATCGATCATACTATTTTCTGGAAGCTCGGAATCATTTCAGGATTCCATAACCGATCAACCTAAATCTATCGCCAACTCTTCTGGAGATGGTAATCCTATCCCCTGGATTAGCGCAGATAGGCTTCTTGAGCGCGCAGAGGGTATTTTTCTTGGAAGGGTCTACCACTACTCCGACGGTTGCGGCAGAGTTGCAATTAAGCATCAAGACCTCTCCCCTGGCCAAGGGTTTAACCTCGGTCTCTTCTTTTGTTCCCACTACTCTTTCCAACAGAAAGGTTTCCAGATTAACTTGATAATGCACGGCAGGTATTTTTCCGGGAATTCCCACCACCGAACCGGTAAGGGAATCTGATTTTACTACAGAAGGATCCAGCTCGGTCTGCAGAGCCATGCTGCCGCCAGGAAATATTTCCTGCACCGGCTGGCCGCCGGAATAA
>Ga0209542_10019561_pt1 | contig 10824 bp, 16 predicted proteins | sample RifCSPhighO2_01_FD_184028 | JGI IMG/M metagenome (GOLD analysis project Ga0209542, IMG submission 184028) | Soil microbial communities from Rifle, Colorado - Rifle CSP2_plank highO2_0.1 (SPAdes) (version 2) | ecosystem: Environmental > Terrestrial > Deep subsurface > Rock core/Sediment ...
AACTTGTCTCGGCCGAACTTGTTGAGAAGGGAGATGATATTTCAATCGTGACGAAGAAGGGCCAATCTATACGATTCAAAGAATCGGCGATTCGCGAAATGGGCCGTAGCGCCGGAGGAGTAAGAGGAATTAAAATGAATAAGGGAGATATGGTAGTCGGCGCCCACTGCATTAAACCGGATTGGAAATCTGGCCATTTGTTGGTTATCTCCGCCAACGGTTACGGCAAGCGCACAAATCTTTCCGAATATAAAGTACAGGGCAGAGGCGGTTCGGGAGTTCTGACTTCCAAGGTAACGCCGAAAACTGGCCAAGTGATTGCTTCGCAAGTGGTAACCGACCAAGAAGATGAAGTAATTGCCATTTCTAAAAAGAGTCAGGTGGTCAGGGTGGGGCTTAAAGAAATTCCTCTGTTGGGTCGTCAGACTCAAGGAGTACGGATCATGAAGCTTCGCGAAAGGGATTCAATAGCGTCTCTCATTTGTTTATAGACAAATCAGGAAAATTTTCACTAAAACCGCCAGTTCTTCTCGTAATTGTATAAGTTCAGATACATATGGCACCCCTCTTAATTGAGGAGGCATGGCTTATTTCAACAAATTCAGAGGCACCAAAGGATTTATATTGCTTTGGGAGAGAGTGACAAACTGTGCAAAGCTCGACTTTGCACAAATAGATTCGGATTTGATGCGTATGCCATAACTTGATGTTATTCCATCAAAGTGGTGTCAAGCTATTGGGGATTACGTAATATTTGACATATTTTTTATTTAATATATAATCACGTACAGAAAATAAGAATTAGTTCTTAACGAAAGGAGAACGATCATGGCAAAGAAAATGAAGGAAAAGACTAAATCGGGGCGAAAGAAATTCGTGATCAAATTTGAAGGATCTAAAAAATTCATCAATTCGGTCAAAAAAGTGTTCGGGAAAAAATGAAAGGAGGACGGCAATGGCAGAAGAAAAACCATTCGAAAGAAAAGTCGAGGAAGTTATTGATGAGGAGTTCGCAAACGCCTTTTATCCAAGAGGCAACGAGCGATTGGAAGTAGCCCTGCAACAGATCAAAGTCCGTCTCGCAAAAGACCTGGAAAATTTGCACGACCGCCTTTTTCCGCAACGTGGTTACGACCACACCGACTTTTACGACTTTTAGCTGAGCCCCGCAAAGAAGTTCCGTACAGAAATGTATAAGCTCTCTACGCGGGACTTCTTTGTATATGAAGGAATAGTTTTGAGTGGCAAGGTTCTTAATTCAACAAACTGTGCAAAGCTCGACTTTGCACAAATAGATTTGGATTTGATGTGTATGTTTGGAAATTGCAAATTTTAAATTATGTTATTATTAATGCATGTCTAAGTTTCAAATTATTCTCATCGCGTTTTTTGCGGTTTTTATTGTTCTCGGGGTGATGGCCTTCTCCCTCTACCGCGGTTCCCGTAACGAAAATATTGCCGTGATCGTCTGGGGTGATATTTCTTCCCAAGATTTTAATCTTTTGCTAAACACCGCGGCGATTAATCAGGATAGGATGTTTAACGTGAGTTATGTGGAAAAATCATCTGAAACAATTGATGCAGAGTTCACCGAAGCGCTCGCGCAAGGAGTCGGCCCGGATCTTATCATCCTTACTCAAGACAAACTTTGGAAAAATAAGGCCAAACTTTTACCCATTTCTTATTCAAAGATCAGTGAAAGAGATTTTAGGGCAACGTTTATCGAAGAAGGGGAACTTTTTCTAGGTGAAACGGGAATATCCGCCCTGCCACTCTCTCTCGATCCTTTGGTGCTGTACTACAATAGGGATTTACTTTCAGCCGCGGGACAAGCGCAACAGATGCGATATTGGGATGAGATTTATGCCGCCGCGACCAATCTTTCCAAAAGGGACGCGGCCGGTAATCTAGTCTCGTCAGTCATGGCTTTGGGAGAAGCCAGGAATATTCCTCATGCCAAAGATATTCTCTCTTTACTCTTGCTCCAGGCGGGTACGCCCATTACGGGTTTTATTAATAAAGAATTACGTTCACGAATGTCCGACAATTTTGATCTTCTGGTTTCGCCCGGCGAAACGGCTCTTGATTTTTATACTCAATTCTCAAATCCGGCGAAGATCTACTATAGCTGGAATCGCTCACTGATTGACGCCCAAACGCATTTTACGAGCGGTGATTCCGCTTATTATTTAGGTTTTGCTTCGGAGCTTCGGGTGCTAAAGAATAAAAATCCCATCCTCAATTTCGGTGTTTCCACCGTACCTCAATCTAGGGTCTCCGGCAAAACTATTACCTTCGGGCGCCTGCGAGCGGTGGCCATACCTCGCGGTTCTCCAAACCCCGACAAAGCATTCACGCTCGCCACCAAATTAATCTCAAAAGAGACCGCTCTCGCGCTCTCCAAGATTCTTCTCCTGCCACCGGCGCGACGCGACCTCCTCTCTGTCAGGCCGACTGACGCGATTTTCCCAGTTTTTTACGACGCAGCTTTGCAATCCAAGGGTTGGCTTGATCCGGATATAATGGCCACTGATACAATCTTCCGCGAGGCGATTGAGTCCGTAACTAGCGGTCGGGCTCGTACGGTGGAAGCGATAAACAAGGCGAATCAAGAAATGGAGTCGCTAATCAAATGAATGATCTACTAGCGCAAACTTTTGATTTGATTGTTTGTGATGGTGTGACTACCCCGTGCACTTTCGGGCATCTTATTTTGCTTGCTAAAAATCTTATAAATGCCTTGGTTATCCTTTCCACTTTCCTAGCCACGGCCGCTTTCGCTTACGCGGGTTTTATCCTCTTAACATCAGGCGGCAATGAAAGCGCCAAAAATAAAGCCAAAGAGATTTTTAGAAAAGTGCTTATTGGCTATCTGTGGATACTCGGGGCCTGGCTTTTGGTTTACACTATAACAAGCGCCCTGCTTAATCCCGGATTTTCTATCTTAGGCGCGCCGTAATACTTCAACCATATGAAAAAACTATCCGCTATTCTCGCCTCTCTTTCTATCTTCTTTGTTGTTGGCGCGGTTTCTGTTTATGCGCAAGTAATAAATTTACCAAACCCTTTCAACTGTGGCGCGGCGAGTTGCACGCTCTTCACTCTTCTACGCAAAGTTATCAACGACATCCTTCTTCCTATCGGCGGAGTACTGGCGGTGCTTGCCTTTATTTACTCCGGTTTTCTTTATGTTACGGCGCAGGGTAATGAAGCGAAACTCGCCACTGCCCACAAGGCGCTTCTTTATACATCTGTGGGCACGGCCGTGCTTCTCGGTTCGTGGGTGATCGCGCAGGTAATTGAAAATACCATTAATCAACTTAAATAATGACCCCAAGCAATTTCAAAGACCTGTCTGATATATTCATTGATTTGATACGAACGGCCCTGCCTGTGATCACGGGTTTGGCCTTGATGGTATTCTTCTGGGGTCTGGCCAAATTTATTTTCCGTCTCGGCGGGGATGAAACGGCGGTTAAAGAGGGCAAAAAACTCATGCTCTGGGGGCTTATCGCGCTTTTCATTCTGTTGTCACTGATGGGGATTCTGGCTTTCTTATATCGGGATTTCGGTTTTGGCCGGCCGTTTGGCCCGCCGCTTTTACCCATATAATTAATAAATAATTCAAAATGACTGGAATTAAAGATCTTATTACGGCAGTCGGTGGTCTTATTAATCCGCTTATCGTTATCTTAGTCGGTGTTGCCCTTCTTGTCTTCTTCTGGGGTCTGGCTAAATTTATCTTTCGCGTCGGTGGAGACGAGAAGGCAGTAGAGGGAGGTAAGAGACTTATGGGTTGGGGACTGCTTGCATTGTTTGTTATGTTATCGGTTTGGGGAATAATCCGCTTTATGCAAAACGCCCTGCTTCTTCCTCTTCCCGGTAGCGGTGGTTCCCCAATTTTAACCCCAGTCTAAGTATCATATAGACCAAAATAATAAGGGGATAACTGTGTTGCGCCCATGTTTTCTCTAACGTATCATATAAGCATACCGTGTAGGTATATTAAAAGTAATATTAGACAGTTAAATAAATGAAAAAAGTTATCCTCGCCACTTTGGCGCTTGCTCCGGCATTTGCCTTCGCTCAGACACTCGGCAACGTGGAAACGTTCGTACGGTCTATAGGAAGACTGGTAGATCTGGCCCTTCCTATTGTTGTCGGTATCGCACTTCTGGCATTCTTCTGGGGATTGGTTAAGTTTATCTTTGCCCAAGGCGACGAGACTGCCAAGGCGGATGCCAAGAAAATCATGCTCTGGGGCTTAATTGCTCTCTTCGTGATGATTTCTGTTTGGGGTCTTGTCCGCTTCATCGGTACTGCTCTTGGTGTCAGTCAAGGTGATACCATTGTGGTTCCAAGGGTTCCGGGTCTTTAAAGTTTAGGGGGAGATGAGTATCTCTAGTTTGCTAAACAAAATCAACCAGTTCATACTGAATCCTCTGATTCTTCTTGTCTTTGCCATTGCGTTTTTGGTATTTTTCTGGGGTATCTTTCAGTTTATTTCCTCGGAAACTGTTGATGCTGGTCGCGAAGAGGGTAAAAGGAAAATCTTCTGGGGAATTTTCGGTATGTTCATCATGATTTCCGCTTACGGCCTGATACGTCTGATTCTCGGCACCTTCGGTATTCCCACCCCGAGTTACCCTTTCAATTACCCGGCCTACTAAAACTAAAAAAGGGCGCCCCGACCTTCATGGTCTTGGGCGCCCTTGTGGTACACGCGCCTTTTATTGGCGCGTGTACCACAACGGATCCGGGTCGTGGTACGTATGGATTTTTATCCATGCATGTTCCACTCCCTCTCTGACGGAAAAGATCCTGACCTTGTCTTTTCCTTCCCAGATGGCATGACTTGTAAAACGACTTTTATCTCCCCACCACACCATCATCCAACCGGGTGCCATTACAACCCTAGCTGGTTGTCCGGGTCGCACTATGGTCACAAAGGTATTGTCGGTAATTCGGGCAGGAACTTTAGATTTGGGATCCAAACTTTGTAGTTTGCCTCCTGTTTCTAATTGTTCCCATGGATAGTAGTGATAAGCAATCACCAGATACCCAATGCCGATTGCCCACCAGAACCATGACCATCTCCATTTAATTCTGAATTTACGATTTCCGACTATTCCAATAGGATTTAGTCGTGGAGTAGGTGCTACGTCAGACCAATGTTTATAAGCCGCGAAGCTTAAAAACACTGTACCCAAAATGCCAACTACGATTATCATTAACGTAGTCATGAGTTAACCCTTTCTATTTTGAGATTTTTTGTTCTATCTGCGTTTTATTATATCACGATTATGTTATACCTGTCAAATAAAAAAGTGCCACCGTCGGCCTCATAGACGGTGGCACACTAAACTTTGTCATTTCACACTTTTTACTTCTTGATCTCTTGGCCAAGTCGGATGATGCCTCCGATGGCACCCAGATCACTTGGCATAACAACCAAGTTGGCTTTGGGAAGTACCTGTTCAGCCACATCGAGGGTAGCGATGAATCTGGCATTGTCATCAGTCATCACCACTGCCATTGCGCCAATTCGAGCGGCTTCACCCTCGCCCTTTCTTTGTTCGGAGAAGGCGTCGGCGTCAGCTTGTAGCCGGGTCGCTGTTGCTACACCCTCTGCCACTCGGATTGCTTCCTGTTTCTTGCTTACCGAGGCTGCGGCGTCTGCTCTGGCCTCGTTCACTCTCCGACCAGGATGGATGCTCTTTATGTAAGCATCTCGAATGTGGATACCCCAGGGTCTATCACCTTCACCTTTTTCCCCGACCAGAATCTCTATCCTCTCCCTTATAAGTAAGCTGAAAAGAGGCATCATTTCTTGGGCATGACCGAGAGTAACGGGTCCGAGGAGTTCCTGCAGTGTTCTGGACGCCATATCCTCGATACGTTTCCTGACCTCCTCTTCTCGATTACGTTCACTCTCTGGAATGACGTTCTGGATGAAATTTTTGATAGATCTCTCCTCGTCATCCTTCAGATACCACTCGACGACAACTGCGATTTCTCCGGTTAGTGGTGAATGAAGCGAATCCTCCTCCAAAGCCGTTTTCTTAGCCTCATCGAGTTCTTGGAAATGAACCTGGTTCCATTCTGTTTCGGTCTTCTTCATATAGAAGATGGCTTCCCCCTTTCCTTTCATGAGAACGCGGAAGGGGAGTTTCTTTCCTGCTTCTGCGACGTCATGGACCCGATCGATCATGTCGGCCTCCGCCGGGAGTTCTTCCTGGTGAGTCTGGGTCGAGTAATGCTCGACAAACTCTATGAGAGGTATTCTGAAGTTGAGACCGGGTTGCATCACTCGCACGAATCTCTTGAACCGGAACACCACCGCGATTGACCCTGTTTTTACAAGGGTCAATCCAATGAAACCTATCAGAATAATCCACACCGAAAGAAAACTGATTACTAACCATATATCCATTGTCATTGTAGTTCTCCTCTTCCTGTGGCCAAAATATGAACCAACTGTCTATTCTCATTATACAACAAGTATTTATAAAACACAAGTGTAAACGGTAAGTTTTTTTAAATGTTATATCGTCTCGGGTCTTTTACTTCTCTTCGGTGGTTACACCATTATCACCGGAGTACGCGTTACAGCCGGCATTGCCGCTCTGGTGCTTTTCTTTATCCCGGTCACTTTCACCATACATGCTTTCTGGAAACCCGCCCGACCGAATGGTCATTCGGGCGGGGAAGAGGGGCAAGCGCGCATGATGGAACGAGTTCAGTTTATGAAAAATTTAGCGATTCTCGGCGCTATCCTGATGCTTCTTACCATTCCAATCCCTTGGCCGATGTCTCTGGGGTCATAGATTATACCCCTTGACTTTTTGAAAGTGTAAGAGTTAGACTGCGGAAGGACAGTAAAAATTTTTTAGGAGGTGCGATATGACCGAGACGGTAAGTGTGAATGGTGGAAAGGGGCTGCTGTTTCTTACTGTGCACAACGAGGAGGCAGGGTCTGAGTGGAGTAATCCGCATAGTCTTCTCCTGGCGGACAAGCTTTGGTGGTACTATGATGTTAAGGTGGTGAGCACTCCGGAGGAGTACAAGCCATCTGATAAAGTGGTGGTGCCGTTATTTGATCGGCAGGTTGGGTTGCATAGGTTTAGTCTGGTAAGAAAAGAGGCACGAGAAGTGCCATTATGGGCAAAAACATATTCAACCGCAATATGTGTTGCTGTCAGCCCCCGGTGCGTGACTTTTGCTGGAGTTGTAAAGACATCAGCTCGGCAAATCGCGAAAACATTTGCGAAAAGCACCGATCCATTGTTGGAACAACCAACGCCCATATTACGGTCTGATCGAAAGTTTCCTCGCGCATGGCGAGCCACTTTTAGCAGGTGGCCTCGCACATTCTGGCGGTGATAGCGATAATAGCGTCCTTCGTCAACCGTTTCGCCGACAGGCATCCTACAAAAAGGGAGTCTGTCGGCATTTTTAATTATTCAAGACTTGATAATTTCAATAATTTTATCGTGGTCATCGACAATGTGGAAAAGATTAAGATCTTCAGTCGTGATGGCGCCGCGACTGAGCTGTTCTTCCTCCATAAATTTTTTAAGTTTATTCCAATATTCAGAACCGACACAAATAATCGGTATGCCAATAATTTTTTTAGTTTGGACAAGAGTCAATATTTCAAAAAATTCGTCCAGAGTGCCGAAGCCGCCCGGGAAAAATATGAAAGCTTCGGCCGAGAAAGATAATAAAACTTTGCGCACAAAAAAATAATACGAAGCGAATGATTTGGTGATGTATTTGTTTGTAATCTGCCCTTCAGGAAGCTTGATTAAAAGACCGAGTGAATTACCGCCCGCTTCAAATGCGCCCCGGTTGGCCGCCTCCATAATGCCCGGCCCGCCACCGGAAAAGACGGAATAACCGAGTTTTTCAACTATATGTGAAGCGAGTTTACGGGCATCCGCGTAATGAGGATTATCCTCCCTAAATTGGTTCGCGCCGAAAAAAGTGACTGACTTAGAATAATCCGCGAGGAAGTCAAACCCCTCCGTAAATTCCCTTGAAATTTCCGCCACTCGTTTTAGGGCGAGTTTCTGCATTTCTACCCGGCTTAGGGTCAAAATATTATCAGTTGATTCTTTCATAAGATTATCATATCATATAGCGAGTACGCCTATAAAGTATTAAGAAAAAAATATTAAAAAAATATGAAAAATTTGAATAAAAATCAATGGGTCGCTGTGTTTGTCAGTCTGGCTTTCTTAACGTATCTTTTATTTACTGATCCTATTGTGAATCTCTTTAATCCTTCCGATGATAATTTAAATACCGCAACGTTAGAGACTGGTGTGGAGACGCAGGACCTGGTGGTGGGAGATGGCTCCTTGGCCCTACCCGGTGATACTTTAACCGTGCATTATGTGGGCACTCTCCCGGATGGCAAGGTTTTTGACAGTTCTCTTGATAGGAACACTCCGTTTAGTTTTACTCTCGGAGTTGGTCAGGTTATTCGCGGTTGGGATGAAGGGTTTTCCGGCATGCAAGTCGGAGGTAAGCGGCTTATCATTGTTTCTCCGGACTATGGTTACGGTGAACAAGGGGTGGGCACAATTCCGCCCAATTCAACTCTCATCTTTGAAGTTGAACTCTTAGATGTTGAGAAACCTTCATCACGCTAATCTTCTGGTCGGAACTCTGGAGGAAGCAGAGTTCTATTTACGCTCGCTTTGCGGCGGCTTGGGTATTGAGCTTCCCAACAATCCAGATTTTTTTACTCTCAAGGCGGAGACTTTTGGTATCGATGAGGCTCGAGAATTAAGAGTGTGGTCTACGCGCAAGGCCGTTACTTCCAGTAAAATTTTTCTCATTTTACCGGCGCGTCTGACACTGGAAGCGCAAAATGCGTTACTCAAAACATTTGAAGAGCCGTTTTCCAATACCTATTTTTTTCTATCTGTGAGAGAAGAGAGTCTTATCACGCCGACTCTACGTTCCCGAATGCAGGCAGTCCGTGTATCTGGAAACAGTATTTTCACATCCGCAGTGGCAGAAAAATTTCTGTCCCTATCTCCCAAGAACAGACTCATTTTTGCGAAGGAATTTGCCGATGAAGAAAAAAATCTGACGGTTTTTCTTGACGATCTTCTGCTCTTGCTAAGAAAAAGAAGCGAAATGCGCAAGTCCGTGGAGAAAATTTATGCTATTAGACGTTCAATCGGGAACTCCGTTATCGCGTCTCGTCTAGTTATTGAACACTTGTCATTAGTGTTACAATAATTTCATGACGTACGATTTCAGCGAATTCAAGCATACGAGTGCCGTGGTGCTGGGTTGGTTAAGGAAAGAATATTCCAGTATTCGTACTAGTCAAGTCACCCCCGGTATCTTAGATGCTGTTTCTGTCGAGGCTTATGGGTCTCGGATGCCCATCAATCAAGTGGCTTCTATTCTTGGATCTGGTCCGAGGTCTCTGCTCATTACTCCCTGGGATAGCAACGTCGCTCCCAATATAGACAGAGCCATTAGAGAGTCAAATCTAGGATTGTCTGTCTCACTTGATGCGCAAGGAGTGCGTGTTTTCTTTCCCGAATTAACCAGTGAGCGTAGAACTCTCTTAACAAAGTTGGTAAAAGAGAAGTTTGAAGAAGCGCGTGTTAAAGTGCGCGCAGAACGCGAGAAAACTTTGGAAACTCTCGATCGGTCGGAGAAAGAAGGTATCCTTAGTAAAGACGACAAATTTAGACTCAAAAATGAGCTCCAGAAACTGGTTGATGATATTAATCAACAACTTGAAGAACTAGCTCTTAAAAAAGAAAAAGAAATTTTAACCTAATTTTATTGTGTCATTTATCATTTTTATTATAATTTTAAGCGCGCTTATTATTGTCCACGAATTCGGGCATTTCTTAGTAGCCAAAAAATTCGGTATTCGCGTTGATGAGTTTGGCCTTGGTTTTCCACCACGGATCAAAAAGCTTTTTACTTGGAAAGGTACGCCGTTTACGCTTAATTGGTTGCCATTTGGCGGATTTGTAAAAATATTTGGGGAGAATCCCGAAGAATCCAGCCAACTTGGACAACTTGGAGGATCAGCCTCCAAGTACTTGGAGGCTGATCCTCCAAGTGAGAGTTTTCAGTCTAAAAATAGGGCGATTCAATCAGCGGTGCTTGTTAGCGGGGTAGTAGGCAATTTTATCTTTGCTTGGTTGTTGTTTTCTCTCGGTTTTATTATCGGCTTACCTGCGCCGGCCGACTTCTCGCTTCCGGTTGAGAATCCGCATACCGTTATTACCACCGTTTTACCTGCTACTCCAGCGGCTATTGCCGGTCTAAAATCCGGAGATGTTATCTTAGCGCTTTCAAGAGGTGAGGTTCATTCCGAACTGACACCAGAAGCAGCTTCTCTTTTCATTGCTGAATCGATAGAACCGGTTACTTTTATCGTGGAGAGAGGACAGAGTATTTCTACAAAAGTGATTGTGCCACAAGAGGGGATTGTTACAGACAGATTGGCCGTGGGCATATCTATGGATGTTATAGGAATTGCCAAGCTTCCGCCGCACGAAGCTCTTTGGTATGGATTGAAAACTACTTCCGAACTTACCATATTAACCGGACAGGCAATTATAATTTTCATTGCTCAAGCTCTGGGAGGTGTCGCAGATATTTCTGGTCTAACGGGTCCGGTGGGTATAGTAGGTATGGTTGGTGATGCGCGAGAACTTGGACTTGTTTATTTGCTTACTTTTACCGCGCTGATATCGATTAATCTATCTATCATAAACCTTTTGCCCTTTCCCGCGCTTGACGGCGGTCGTCTGTTCTTTATTTTGATTGAAGCGATTA
>Ga0209542_10019562_pt1 | contig 10824 bp, 11 predicted proteins | sample RifCSPhighO2_01_FD_184028 | JGI IMG/M metagenome (GOLD analysis project Ga0209542, IMG submission 184028) | Soil microbial communities from Rifle, Colorado - Rifle CSP2_plank highO2_0.1 (SPAdes) (version 2) | ecosystem: Environmental > Terrestrial > Deep subsurface > Rock core/Sediment ...
CGGGAAAACGGCGGAGGAAAAATTTTCCGAGGCGGCGGAGGAATTCGACAAGACCCCCTGGGACCGTCTCCGGGAATCAATGGAGAAATTGCCCTGGGAACAGCCGGCAGAGGATGCCGGGGGAGCGGTGGTGGACGACGATTCGAATGAGGTCGACCTGCGGAACGCGGCGCAAACGTCATGAAAAAAACATTTATCTTCATTCTGGGGTCTCTGATGCTCCTGTCCTTTGTTCCGGCCCGGGCGCAGGAGCAGGGCATCGATCCCGGCATGTTCATAACCTGGCGGAGCCATAACTACGTCCCGCCCGGCTTTGCCGGCCGGCCCTTGCCGGTGCCGGGTTCGGTGGTCACCGCTTCCTTCGAGCTTATCCGGGGCGGCCGGGCGAACGACGTTTCCGGGGAGGAAATATTCTGGTATCTCGATTCGGACCTCCTGCAGTCCGGACGGGGGCTTAAAAAGGCGACCTTCCAGATACCGGAGAGGGCGGGCGGATTCGTGGACCTGCGGGTGGAGATCCCGAACAGTTCGGACGGTTATCTGGTGAAAACGGTGGAAGTGCCGGTGGCGGCGCCGGAGGTGGTCCTGAACGGACCTTTCCCTGGCGGCAGATTTTCCGGATCCGAGATCAAGATCGGTTCCTTGGTATATTTTCTGAACAGCATACCGGCGGGCTTGAGCTACAGCTGGAACGTGAACGGCTCTTCGCCCAAGAACGTGGAGGACCCCGATCGCCTGGTGATCCGCTTCCCCGGCGACACGAAGCCGGGATTCAAGGCGGAGGTATATCTGATGCTCTCCGGACGCAACGGCGAACGGATAACCGGCGGGCGGACCTTCATCTACTCGCCATGATCATCCGGATCCTACTCACCGTTCTGGCGCTCGTCTTATATACCGCGCCTGCCTTGGCGGTCTATCAGGTCGAGATCGGAGGGCAGTTGGTGGACATTCCGGATCCGGGACGCGCGGTGCGGAACATATACGATTTCGCCCTGCTGGGCGCGGGTCTTCTGGGATTTTTGGCGGTCGTTTACGGAGCGATCCGCTATTCCTTGGCGGCCGGAAATCCCGGCGGCCGGACCGATGCCCGCGACCAGATAACCCAGGCATTCCTAGGGATCGTCATGCTCCTGGGCATATTCTTCATTTTAAACGTGGTGAATCCCAACCTTACCAGTTTCAAGCTCCCCGATCTGGAAGCGGTCGAGAAGCCTTCCCCCGCGGATTGGGGCGACGGCTGCATCAACCTGACCTTTCCCGGGAACGAATGCCCCGGCGGCAGGTCAGAGTGCCCCAGCGACCGCCCATTGTGCTTTAAGAGCTGCGGCGGAGAGAACAGCAAGTGCGTAAAAAATTATTCGGACATCTTTGAGTCCGGGCTCATGCCGGAATCGGAATGCGGGCCGGGCAAGCCGGATTGTCCCGCCGATAAGCCCTACTGCGACACTTCCCGCGGCCTGGGCCTGGAACAGTGCCGGGCCGTCAGCGGCCCTAGCCGCACTTTCTGCCGGCCGATGAACGTGCCCGCCGGATGTCCCGCCGGCCAGGTCTGCGCGCCCGTCGAAAGGTCCTATAATTCCGGATTTTGTTTCGATGCCGGGCCGGTCATCGGACCGTCTCGCTGAACGGAATGTTATACTTTAAACAACGATGAAGAGGTTTTTGATCCTGGTCGCGGTGCTGATCTTCGTGGGCCTGGTTCTCGGAGCGGGATATTACTTCCGATATCAGGGGACCGGCCCGGAAGAACCGCCGGACGGCGAGATAGGCGGGATCCTGCCGCCGATCGGGGAGAATTTGAGCACCAGCACGCCCGCCGCAGCGGGCGAGGAGAAAAGATCCAGCGACGAAGCCGTGGCTTTTTATGCCTTGGATTCCCGGACCCAGCTCTTGGTCGCTCCGGACGGCCGGATACTTAAGAATCTTCCCGCGAAGACCGAGACCCTTTCCTCCGCTCCCATCTCGGACGTGGGCGGCGCGGCGTTCTCTTACAACGGCTCGCGGGTGGTCGTGTGGTTCGGTTCGCCGGTGGTTCAATATGCGGTGTTCGACACGGCGACCAAGATATGGCAATCCCTGCCGGCGAACATTGAGGCGGTCGCTTGGTCGCCGTCCGACCTGCGGCTCGCTTATTTCGTGAACCAGGGCGACGCCCCCGGACTTTCCATTTGGGACCTGTCCTCGTCCAGAAATCTGCCCCGCCTGGCCCTGCGGCTCAGATTCGAATCTCCCGTCCTCGCCTGGCCCGCCGCGACCAGGATCATGATCGGAGAGCTCCCCAGTTTGGAACAGCCCGGATCCCTGCTTTCCTACGATCCCAGGGCCGGATCCCTCTCGGTCGTGATGCAGGACCAGGCGGGATTGTGGGGGATATGGAACAAAGATGCGACCCGCGGGGTCGTTTGGCAAAGCGACCGCCGGGGAGGCAGGTTGAGCTTGGTGGATGGAGCGGGCAACCTCCTGCGAAGGTTCAGCCTGCTCACCCTCCCTTCTAAATGCGGATTTGGAGAGGCGGCCGTCTCCTCGTCGTCCTCCACGCCTTCCGCTTCAACGAGCACCCTTGCGGGGACCGCCACCTCCACCGCTTCCGGGGCATCACAGAAAAATGAATTCCTTTTTTGCGGCGTTCCCCGGGGGCAGGAATTCAGCCGGGCGCTGCTACCGGACGATTATCTGAAACGGGCGCTCTACACCTCGGACGACATCTTCCGGATAGATTTCCGGACCGGCGAGATACGCTCGATCTCCTTGGGCCAGAAATTCGACGTGGAAAACCCGCGGGTCTTCGGCGACCGTCTTTATTTCATCAACCGCCTGGACCGCAAGGTTTATTCGCTGCCTCTCGATTGATCCGCGGACGGAGAAGGCGGTCTTTCTCCCACCGGTTTCACTATCACATAGCGTCCTTTGCCCTTGCCGACGCTTTCCGTGAACACGTCCGGATGGGTGGCAAGTTCCAGATGCGCCAATCTGCGCTCGTAGGAATTCATCACCGGCAGGGGAATCTCGTTCTTGGTAGCCACCACTTTCCGCGCGGTCGCGCGGGCGAGTTCGACTATCAGGTTCTCCCGTTCCTTCCGATAATTGTTGACGTCGATATAAAGCGGGGATTGGTCGTGCTGACGGGCGATGAGCTGAACCAGATGGTTCAGGCTTTCAACGATGACGGGCAGGTTCTCGCGGACCAGATTCGGATCGTTGTGGATGAAAATACGCGCGTGCCTGTGCTCGGGATCGACATCCAGGGTGTAGTCGTCGAAACCGATGAGTTCAATCAGTTTTTTGAGCGTCTCTTGCCAATTTTCCATGGGCGATTTGTCGGTTCACCAGAACCTGCTGGCCGATCGAAAAGAGAGATGACGTGAGCCAGTAAAGGCTCACTGCGGCCGGCAGTCCCGAAAAAATGAGCAGGGTAAGGAGGGGGACTATCAGGTTCATGCGGCGGGTCATTTTTTCCGCCGCGCCGGCCTCCTCGTTGGGGGCCCTGCGAATAATACTGAATCGCCCTTGTAAATATTGGGCGATCGCCGCCAAAACCACGATTACCATATTACTTTCCTCGAGATTAATCAAGCCTAAAAGCGAAGTGTGCAGTTCCGCCGGAACGGATATGAACCCGTATAATCCCGCCAAAGCCCCCGGCTTGGAAATATTCAGGAATATCCTGTAAAGCGCGATCAGGATGGGCAGCTGCACCAAGAGCAGCAAGAAACCCGAGAATGGATTCAGGCGGTGCTCTTTGTACAGCGCCATCATCGCCGCGGACTGCTGTTCCAGATTCTTTTTGTGCGTCTCCTGTATCTTTTTCAGTTTCGGCTGGATCTCCTGCATGGCCATCTGATAGCGCACGCTTTTTTGGAAGACGGGAAATAGGATTATCCGGATAAGGATGGTGAGCAGGATGATGGCCAGGCCCAGATCTTCCAGGGCGACGGTTTGGTACAGGAACACCAAGCCGTTCAACAAAGGATCGTGAAAAAGGGTGTGATAAAGCCAGCTCATTTATTTATCAATTTTAATCCGGATCCGGGAAAACTCCGAGTCCAGTTCTTTTCTGGAAGCTTTTCCTTTTAAAACCGTTACCAGGAGGTCCTGCCCCCTGGCGGGGATGCCGCGCGCGCGGCCGAGCACCGCTCTTTTTATGCGATGGCGGTCGGAGGCGAGCTTGACCGCCGATTTGGAGACCAGGACCGCCCAACGGTTCCTGTGCAAACCATTGGGAGCGGACCTCACGGACAGATATTCGCCCCGAAACCAGGGTTTTATCCGAAGAAGCCGGACGGGCTCCGCTTTGCGGGGAACGGCGGACATCAGCCGACGACCAGTCTCCGGCGTCCTTTCGCTCTGCGGCGGGCAAGGACCTTCCTGCCGGTCGCGGATTTTTGTCGGCTGCGAAAACCGTGCGCCTTTTTGCGTTTTTTCTTTTTGGGATTGTATGTTTGGGACATCGCCTTACACTACCACGCCGGCCGGGAGCTGTAAACAAAACCTGGGTTAAAAAAGTTATGAACAGAAAGTCCCCAATTCCCATTCCCCAGCCGCTTTGACGAAATCGCCGCTGCCAATACAATGGTGGGTATGGAACTGGAACAGCTTTGGGTGGTGGCTTTGAATGAGATCGAGTTGCAAATTTCCAGGGCTAATTTTTATACCTGGCTCAAGAACAGCCGTTTGGTGGATAAAAAAGAGGGGGTCTTCTATATTGCCCTGCCAAATAACTTCGCCAGGGAATGGGTGGAGGCCAAATATCAAAAAACCCTACTGGGCATCCTCCGGAATCACGATTATTCCGTTAAAAAACTGGAATTTGTGGTGGGGGGCGGGTCCGCGGAGACCTTGGCGCCCCAGAAAGTGACCGTGGCGGACCTGAATCGGGCGGAGAACAGGATAGAGTTGGACTTCAGGGTGGACCCGGAAAGCAACCTTAATCCCCGCTATACCGCTAAGAATTTCATCGTCGGCGCCTCGAACGAACTCGCTTATAGCGCGGCGACGGCGATCATCCAGGAGGTGGGGACCAAATACAATCCCTTCTTCGTCTACGGGGGAGTGGGTCTCGGCAAGACCCATCTGGTCCAGATGATCGGGAATGAGATAAAGGCGCTCTATGGCGGCAAGATCCGGCCCAGGTACGTCTCCTCTGAAAAGTTCACTAGCGACATCGTATGGGCGATCCGGAACAAGCGCATGGAGGATATTAAGAAAAAATACCGGGATGTGGATGTTTTGATCATCGACGACATCCAGTTCATCGGCGGCAAGGAAAAGACGGAGGAGGAGTTCTTCCACACCTTCAACGCCTTGTATGAGAATAACAAACAAATAATAATCTCATCCGACCGCCCTCCGCAGTCCATTCCCACACTCGAAGAGCGGCTGCGCTCGCGGTTCGAAGGCGGTCTTATCACGGACATTGGGTATCCGGAATATGAAATGCGCATGGCCATTATCAAGAACAAGCTCCAGGAGTCGAACCGCGAACTGCGGGACGAGATCGTAGATCTGGTGGCCCGTAAGGTCAAAAAGAACATCCGGGAATTGGTGGGGGTGGTCAACAAGATAGTCTTCTATCAGGACGTCAAAAAGACCGAAATAACCGAAAAAATAGCGGAGGAAATAATAGAAAAATCGATCCGGAGCTTCGCGCGTAAAGTGAGCGACGACCACATCCTAAAATCCGTCGCGGAGTTCTTCAACATCTCCATCAGCGACCTAATTGAAAAAGGTAGACGTAAAGAGGTGGTGGAGCCGCGGCAGGTGGCCATGTTTTTGATGCGGGAGATCCTGGATGTTTCCTATCCGTATATTGGGGAAAAACTGGGGAGGGACCATACCACCGCGATACATGCGGTGGAAAAGATCAACCAAGAAATAGCCAAGAACTCCGCGCTTAACCAGAAGATAAACCTGATAAAGGAGGTTATTTTTAAAACTTAATAACACCCCATACCCAGCCGCAAATAAAATTAAATGAAACAAAACAAGGACATTATCCGTATCAGCGCGGACTTTTCCCCAAAAAACCGTCGCCATAACAGTAACAGTAACAATCTTTAATTAATATGAATTTAGTTATTATTAGGAACAACCTAAAAGAGGCCCTGGGGGTTGTGGAAAGAGCCACCAGCGAGAACGCCAATCTCCCGATCCTTAAGAACGTTTGGCTGGGGGGAGCGGGCGGAGCCATTCGTCTGGTAGCCACCAACCTGGAAATCGCGATAAGCACGACCGTTCCGGGCAAGGTGATCGAAGAAGGGAACATCACCGTTCCCGCGGCGGTCCTAAGAGAGCTGGTTTCGAACCTGCCGAGCGAAAGAGTGTCCCTGGAGGCGAAGGGCGGAGGACTTTCGGTCCAGACGGACAATTATCACGCGACCATTCAAGGACTGCCGACCGAAGATTTTCCGATCGTGCCCAAAATAAAGGACGGTAACGGGTACGTCCGAATGAAAAGCGGTCCACTCAAAGACGCCCTGGCCCAGGTGGTGGTCAGCGCTCAATTCTCCGAGTTGCGGCCGGAGTTGAACAGCGTCCTGTGGGACTTCAAAATAGACGAGATAAAGATCGCCGCGACCGACAGCTTCCGCCTTTCGGAAAAAAGCATTCCCGCCGGACAGTTCGAGACGAACCAAACAGAATCCTCCCGAATGCTTATTCCCCTAAGGACCGCGCAGGAGCTCACCCGCATATTGCCCGAAGACGAGGAGGTGGAGATAAAGAAAGACGCCAGCCAAGTGCTTTTCCGGACCGAACAAACAGAGCTCATTTCCCGGCTGGTGGACGGCAATTTCCCGGACTACGGAGCGATCGTCCCCAAGGACTTCGAGACCCAGGTCTCGTTGAGCAGGCAGGAGCTCCTGAACGCCCTCCGTTTGGCGGGGGTTTTCTCGAGCCGGGTGAACGAGGTTCGGATAAGGATCCCCGAGAACAAAAAGAACATAGAGGTTTTTTCCGTGGACCAAACCGTGGGGGAGAACAACTATCTCCTGCCGGCCAAAATCCAGGGCAAGGCGCGCGAGATCAGTTTTAATTGGAGATATCTGACCGACGGCCTTAAGGCAATAAAGACGGACGAGGTGTTTTGGGGCCTGAACGAGGAGAATCGTCCGGCGCTCCTTAAATCCCCCAAGGAGGCATCGTATTTTTACGTGCTGATGCCCATCCTTAAGGCGTAGGTTTATCTGTAGACGATTACTCCGCCGCGGTTTACGCCGCCGTTCCGGTCCACCGCTTCCACTTCCAGATAGTTCTGCTGGCCCGCGTCCCACGGCGCGAATGAAAAAGCGAAATAGTAATTTTGAGGAAGGCCTCCGGAGACCTCGTTTATCTTGCGGCCGTTGAAATAAGCCGAGACCCGCACCAGGGACGTGGGTGCGGATATTTCCGCGAGCACCGCGGTTTCCGCCCGCAAGAACTCGCCCTGCCGCGGCGCGACCAACCGGACGATTATATTAGAAGAGGGCGGCGCGGGATTTTGTCCGCTTATGGGAGCGCCCGCCAAGCCGGGCGTAGGCATGTTGTTCTCCGCCGCCCAAGTAAGCACAGAGGTTTCCCAGTTTTGGAACTGGGAATCGGCGGAAGGGTTGCCCGGGAGAGCGCCGGCGGGGTCGTCGCGATCCACATAATAAAGGATGGAATGGAGCTCTCCTTGAGGCATGTAATTTCCCGCGAGAACGGGTTTGTTGGTCGAGGAGGGGTCCGGGCGCGCGAAGGTCTCCGGGGGCCACTCCGGCATGATCTGGGCCAAGAACCTGTTCCACATCGGAATGGCGGCGAGGATGCTTGAGCCGCGCCGGTGCATGGGAGCGCCGTCGTTGTTCCCTGCCCAAACCCCCACCGCCAGATTGGGCGTGTAACCCATCGCCCAGGCGTCCCGGTAGTCCTCGGTAGTGCCGGTCTTCAGGGCCACTTCGTGGCCCTGAAACGTGGTGAGAGAGGTGTTCGCGCCCAAAAGGCCCGTGCGGACCCGGATGTCGGTCAAGATGTCATTCACCTGCCTCGCATATTGGGGCTCCGTCACCTGCTCGCCTCCGTTGTCGGAGAAATTTTCAAGCACCCTGCCTTTGGCATCCTTCACCTCTAGGACCATGGTCTGCTCCCGGAGCACGCCGTCCGAAGCGAGCACGGAGTAGGCCTTGACCATATCGATCAGCCGGACCTCTCCTCCGCCCAGCACCACGGACAATCCATAGCGGGACGGATCATCCAAGGTCTCAAGTCCGAAGGACTGCAGGTTTCGGACCGTGTCCCGCATGCCTGCGAGATACAGGACTTTGACCGCCACCACATTCAAGGATTGGCCCAAGGCCACCCTCAAATTGACCGGACCCCGGAATTCGTCGTCGAAATTTTGGGGATGGAAACACTGGGGGTCGTCGTTGTTGAAATCGGGGATGATCGGGCAGTTCTCGTTCCGGGGCACGAATTCCGTGGGGGCGTCAAAGAGCACCGTATCCGGAGTGAATCCCTTCTCGAAGGCGGTGAGATAAACGAACGGCTTTAGGGCCGAACCGGGCTGGCGCAGGCCCTGCAAGGGGACGTTGTAGCTGCCGTATCCTTCCGCGTTGTAATCCCGGGAACCGACCAAGGCCAGGATCTGGCCCGTCTTGGGATCCTCCGCGACCAGGGCCGCGTTCTTGCCGCCGTAGAGTTCCTCGTTCCTGGCCGCGCCTTCCTTGACCGCGGTCTCCGCCGCTTCCTGCAGGCGCATATTGAGGGTGGTCACGACCGACAATCCGCCCGCCCGCACCATGTCTTCGCCGTATTTCTTGATCAAATAATCCTGGACCGCCAGCACGAAATGCGGGGCGAGGATGCCCTGTTTGCGGGGTTGAAAAACGAGCTTACGAGAGGAGGCCTCCTTCATTTCCATCTCGCTTATCTTGCCGGTCTCCTTCATCTTCCGCAGCACCAGGCGCTGCCGCTCCAGGAGCTCGTCCACGTGGCTGCCCCACGGCGAATAATAGCTGGGCGCCTTGGGCAGGGCGGCCATCAAGGCGGATTCCGCCAGATTCAGCTCCGAGACCGGCTTGCCGAAATAGGCCTCGCTCGCGGCCGCCACGCCGGAAAGGTTGGGGCCGAAGGGTATCTCGTTCAAATAAAATTCCAATATCTCATCCTTGGAATACTGGCGGGAGAGCTTCACGGCCAGGAACAGCTCCTTTATCTTCCGGCTCCAGATCCGCTCGGTGGACAGGAACGCCGTACGGGCCACCTGCTGGGTAAGGGTGGAGCCGCCCTGGACCACCCGGCCTTCCTGGAGGTTCACCAGCGCCGCCCGGACGATGCCGCGCCAATCGAAGGCCGGATTGCTGTAAAAATTCTGGTCTTCGATGGCGATGATCGCCGCCTCCAGCTCGTCCGGGATCTCGGAGAGCGGGACCACGGTCCGCTTCTGGCCCGAAGTGACCTCGTATAAAAGGATCTTGCCCTCCCGGTCGTAGATGCGAGTGGACTGGTCCACTTGGCGGCTTTTGATCTCTGAGAAGGACGGCAGGTCCCGGGCGAGGACCAGGAGATAGAGCCCTCCCAGAAAAAGCAAAACCACGCCGGCGCCCGCGGTGGAAGCCAAGACCGTCAGCCAAGGAATTTTACGCCTGGACACCTTTTGCATTATCTCATAACGGGATATACGAAGCCATTTCAAAATCAAAACCGTCGTCTCCGGAGACGACGGTTTTGGGAACAACTTGCGATTTAAATTTCCTCTTCCGTCTCCGCAGGCTCGGCGTCCGGAGCAGCCGGCTCTATGCCGAACCCCCCGTCCTCCGTTTCCTCTTCATCGCTCAGCCCTCGAAAGGCCATCTCTAGTAACTCGCTCATGAGGTGGTCTGATGTAAACGACCTTTGGGTTGATTTCGCAGTTTTAAATGCGACTTTCCCGAAAAGTATAGGTTACATCTTTGCCTTGTCAAGGGGTTCGCTCCGCTATCCGGAGAGCGCGCGGTCCTGGCAGGCGAAGACCGCCATGCCCAAGGCGTCGCTTGCGTCGTCTATAAGGTCCAAAGAGGGCTTGTTAAGGATCAACCGCAGCATCTTCAGGACCGCCTTTTTGTCGGCGGAACCGTAGCCGGTCAGCCCCATTTTTATTTCGCTCGGGCCGTATTCCCGGACGGACAGGCCGCGCTCCGCGGCCGACAGGAGGACCACCCCGCGGGCCTGGGCGACGCCGATGGCGGTCTTTGCGTTCTTGGCGAAAAAAAGCCGCTCCACCGCCAGCACGTCCGGCCGCCACTTCTGAATCAACGCATCCAATTCCCGCTTTGTTTCCTTAAGGGCTTCGTTGTCCTCTCCGCTCCGGACGTCAAGAATGCCCGCGTCGAGATATGTGAGCGAGCCGTTCTCCTTGCGGACCAGGCCGTAGCCGATGCGCCTGGTTCCCGGGTCGATGCCCAAGAATGTCATTTGGAGCTGGTGTGTATCTTCTGGACGTCGGAATGCTCTTCGAGCGCCGCGATAAGCTCCGCAAGCTTGTCCGCGTCCTTCGGGCCCAGTCCCTGGGGAAATTTGGCCCGCCAATTCCCGTCCGGGGAGGCCTCGAACGCCCAGCGCACGCTGCCGGACTCCGCCCACTTGCCGCCGTGATCGGCCAGTATCTTTTTGATTTCCGGGATGGTCCGGTTGCGATTGGCGGAGGCGGCTTCGATAAGCAGCGCCGCGCCGCCGGGGCCGTAGGCCTCCAAGATCAAATCCTCTAGGCCGCCCATGGCGTCCGAGGCGCGCGTGATCGCCGCCGCGATCCTGTCCGCCGGCACGTTCGCCTCCTTGGCCTTCAAGACCGCCGTGCGCAGGCGCGGATTGAAATCCGGGTTCAGCTCGCCG
>Ga0209542_10019563_pt1 | contig 10824 bp, 15 predicted proteins | sample RifCSPhighO2_01_FD_184028 | JGI IMG/M metagenome (GOLD analysis project Ga0209542, IMG submission 184028) | Soil microbial communities from Rifle, Colorado - Rifle CSP2_plank highO2_0.1 (SPAdes) (version 2) | ecosystem: Environmental > Terrestrial > Deep subsurface > Rock core/Sediment ...
ACAATAAATGAGTCTTGTCAAATTCCTCCAGCGGTACATGCGCTAAGAAAAAGCTTGTAAGATCTTGTCCAAATCCATTTTTTGCAGCAAATCTGTCTGCTAAATATTCTTGTCTTATTTTAAAACCTTTCAACATCAATATCATCGATGGTATGTATGCAAGTTCCAGTCCTACAAACAATTCGGGATTCTGACTCAGTCTCGGACCCAAATATGTCAATAGAGTCACAAAAGATCCAATGGACAGATAGCATGCGAGCATCGTCTTGGTTATTGCTTTGTAAAAAATATGGCCAGCTTCGTGAAAGGATGCTCCTGCCAAATGCCTCGGGTCGTCCAAATCTATAAGGCCTTTGCTGACATTGAGCCATCCTATGCCACACACATCATATGCAAATGCGTTTACATCATCCATCATCGAGATTCCGAACTTATGTATGTTAACACCCATTTCTTTTGCTGCTGTTTTCAAAGTATCTGGTGTCTTTGTGTGTTTCACATTTAACAATCTTGGCATTGTCGCAAATGCTGCCGCATATACAGAAAGTGTGGTTATCCCGGTTATTCCCCAGATGACTGGCAGGCTGCTTGTATTGAGATGCAAATACTCTGATGACAAATAATAAGATAGATGTGACGATCCAAACGAAGCAAGCATGTTTACGGCTATAGACGATGCTATTTTTGATTTGAAGCTGTCAAAAGTGAAAATGTCTTTTACATCGTAGAGATGTCTGACAAGTCTCTGCTTATAAGTCCTGCCAGTTTCCACCCTATAACGGCTTCTTTTGATTGGTTCTACATCACCTATTGAAACCTTGAAAATTTTCTTTCTCAGACCATCTCTTTTCTTTATGTAAAGTGGATATTCAGGAACTTTTCTTATGCGTTTTCTTGTGATACCATACTTGTTTTTCTCAAATTTGTAAGATGGTCTTTTTACCACAAGGAAGTTATCCGGCATCATGGTGAACTTTCTATCACTGACGATAAAATCCATACCTCTATTCCTTGAACCACCAGTCGATCGCATGTTTCTGTTTCTTACAGATTCAAGATTTTCATAAGAAGCTAGTGTATAACCGTTAAACTCGTTGGTAGGAACAGGATAGTATGCATTTGTGCCAGAATCCTCCTCGTGTTTAGGCGCAGAATCGTTTACCAATAGATGATCCAATTTGTCTATATCGTATTTTAGTGCCATCTGTCCGTCTAACGTGTAAGCATAAAAAATATTTTCCAGAATTTGACCTCTGGATAAAATATCCTCGAACAACCATGTCTTTTTGCCAAAAAACTTCCCCTCAACTTCCCTGTACATCTTTTTTGACATCTTGTGGTATCCGGCACCAACAACGCCAAACCTGTTTGAAGAATACACGGAAACATATTTGTTGTCGTTTACATCCGCAAGGTACATTTCAGTACTAAACCCATTGGTGCTCTCAACCAGATAATGTCTAGCGATTGGGATACCTCTGCCCGGTATTGTGACGTCAACAAACCTCGTTATTTTAACAGACATGCCTAAATAAAATTAGGAGTAGAACAATTAATTATGATAATCGCAGCCACTTCTGACATACATGCGCCCAACTACTTCCATGACTTTATACAAGCATTAGATAACTTGAAGATCAAACCAGATATTTTCCTTCTGGCAGGAGATGTAATAGAACGTGGCGAGGCTCATCTGTTTGAACAAGTGCGTGAAGCCATATCAAAAAAGGTCAAATGTCCGATAATCGCATGTTTCGGCAACAATGAATTCATACCGGACAGCAGGGAAAGGATAAGAAACCTGTCAAAGAACATGAAAATTTTGGATGATGATGCCTGCATGCTGGAAGTCGGGTCTGACATGGTAGGAATAGTAGGAACAATAGGCAGTTTGGATAATCCTACAAGGTGGCAGCTGCAGAACATACCAACAATAAGAAGGATTTATGAAGAAAGAATAGGAATCGTGGAAAAGTTCTTGAACAGGATGTCTGCAAACATAAAGATAGTCCTCATGCATTATGCTCCCACATACAAGACCCTTGTCGGCGAGCTGGAAACTGCTTATGGAGGTCTGGGATCTTTCAAATATGAAGAAGTTTTGAAGAAGAAAAATCCTACTGTGGTCATACACGGTCATTCACACAAAGGCACGAAGTTTGCAATGGTGGATTCTGTTCCTGTGTTTAACGTAGCTTTCCCTTTGAACAATGAGATTGTGATAATAGACACAAATGATTTAAGAGAAATGTAAAAGATTAAAAAATGAAATAATCTTCATAGTAAACGCCAAGGTTTGACAATAATTTAGCCTAAGAAACGAGGACGCAAACTAATGTGATATTCATTTTGAAGGAATCCTCCAATTTCTGCAATATAACGTGCATCATGGTGAACTATTCCAGAATCACTTCTAAAACCAAATGACTTCAATATATCTTTACATGCAATTCCAACTGAAGATCTCTTCGATAAAACTCTACTATCGTTATACATGTTGTTGTAGCTCATTTCTTCATTCACATGTTCATTGCCATGATTTTTAGTATCTTTCTTACTCAGTTCTTCCCTTTCCAGCAAAAATTTTACGTATCCAAAAAATCCCTGTTGCAAATGGTAAGAATGAAAAACATATTTCCCCTCTTGAGGATACGTATTAAGAGCAAGATCTGCAAGATACAATGAGGCAGCCGCAACATTTATTGGCATTTTCGGTCTATACGGATTTTTTCCAAAATAATCACTACATATCCTATGAGCCAATTTAGGCGTGTCATCATTTAAGAATCCATGATCTATCTTCTGTCTACTTTTAATTATGTCAATCATCTTATCTAATCTTTGTTCTGTTCTCTCCAATCTCATGTCTTTCATATCTGTCATCTTAACCACCACACAGTTCAATCAACCTTTTATACTCTTCAATCTCTTCATCCAATTTTGCTTTCTCCTTTTTCAATTCTTTTATCCTTCCAATATATCCAATTTTATACCTCGGATTTGAAGCAAATTCTTTTCTCATCGTTGCTTTTGTGACTTTCGTTGCACTATTTTCCATTTCAGTGGTTATTTCCAAAGGGTGTATTGGTTTGTATGCCAAATGTGCACTAGATGCATATCCTTTAACGTGCTCCAAGTAAATTTTGATGTCTTCAAGAGTGCCCATAAAATGCCCGCGATATAAAGTTTCATATCCGGCAAAGAATGAATCACCGGAACCATCTCCAGTATCTGCATATATTGGCACTGTCTCTGTAACCTTAAACATTGCTTTTACACTTTTGGTTTCTTCTACCATTTTCATCACCTTTAAGTAATTATTGCAATCTTAACTATTAATCCTTTGTTGTAATTTACAAGAATAAACTTTAAATATAACAAAATGTAAATTAAATTTTAGTGAAATTATGCCAAAGAATCAGAATAATACCGAAAAAATAAGTCAAAAAACAGTAAAATTTGACGAAAAGGACAGGAAGATAGTCAACCTTTTAAACAAAAATGGCAGGCTTACATTAAAAGAAATATCAAAAGAAGTGGGTATGTCCATAGATGCGGTAAAAGGAAGGATAGACAGGATGAAAGAATATGGTGCTATAGATAGATTTACCGTTATTCCCAATCCAAAAGCATTTGGTCTGCCTCTAGGAGCTCATGTTTATGTGAAGCTGCACAATATAGAGGAGAAGAAATTGGAGGATTTTATAAGATATTTGAAGTTCCACAACAGGATCGTGGTTTTGATGTCCATGCTAGGTGATTACGATATATATTTTGTCGTACTGGCAAAAGATACTGCTGATCTAAATTCAATAAAAACAGAAATAAGAAAGGAATTCTCCAACCTGATAGCTGAATGGAAAGAGGTGATAGTAGCAGAGATTTACAAGTACGAAGAATATCAAATGTAAGCTTTAAATACTTTACTGTTGAAAAAAGACTTATAAACCTTTCGGTATTAACTTAAAAGTGATAAAAATGGCACCAAAAAAAACTAGCGGCAAGTTCGGAAAGAAATGTACTGACTGTGGTAGTACTAAATTTACTGAAGATACGAGCAGAGGAGAGCTAGTCTGCAGCAAATGTGGTCTTGTCATGGAGGAAGGAATAGTAGATACAGGACAGGAATGGAGAGCATTCGATACAGAGCAGATGAGCAAGAGGGCAAGAGCTGGCGCACCATTGAGCTTTACAAAACACGACAAAGGATTGACCACAGAGATAGGAAAAGGTGTCGGTGAGCTTTACAAGGTTCCGGCAAAGAAAAGAGCACAATACTACAGATTAACCAAGTGGCACAAGAGACTGATCAAGAGCAAGGATAGGAACTTATCATTCGCATTTTCTGAATTGCAGAGAATAGTTTCATTTTTAGGGTTGCCTAGAACCGTCCATGAAAGGATAGCAAGATACTATGAGGATGCTGTCAACAAGGGATTGGTAAGGGGAAGAAGCATAGAATCTGTCATAGCTGCTTTGACATATGCAGTAGGAAGAGAACTGCAAAGCCCAAGGACACTTGATGAGATAGCAGAGGCAAGCGGAATAGACAGAAGGGAGATAGGAAGGACTCATAGATACATAGCACGTGAATTGGGCTTGAGGATTTTACCGGCAGACCCATCCACCTACGTTCCTAGATTTTGCACACTTTTAGGATTGAGCGACAAAGTCCAGGCGAAAGCGATAGAAGTCTTGAAGAGAGCCAAGAAATACGAATTGGTTTCTGGAAAAGGCCCAACAGGTGTTGCTGCGGCTGCAATATACATAGCTTCGGTGCTTGTAGGCGAGAAGAGAACGCAGAGAGAGATTGCAGACTTGACAGGAATAACCGAAGTCACAATAAGGAACAGGCAGAAAGAGATAGCAGAAAGGCTTGGAATAGATCAAGAGATAGAGAAGAAATCCAAGGAAGATTAAACACTCTTAAATTCCGCACATAACTTCAATACATCCTTGCATATTTCCATTTTCTTATCACGGTTTTTTATTTTTGTTTCTTTTTCCATTTTATTCAATTCTTCAGACAAGTATTTTTCCTTTTCCAAGATATCAGACTTCAAAGTTTCCATGTTATAATTCAGTTCCAGATAGTTGAACTTGTCCTTCTCTCTTTCCAGGTGGTAGAAATAAGGAGAATTCCCGTCAGTTTCAGATTCAGGCTGTATGCCGATCTTTTCACCTATCTTCCTTACAAAAGGATAGGACTCGAGTGCTCGTATTGAACTATAGAAAAATTCTTTTATCTCAGGTTCAGGAGTATAAACTCTTTTGCACTCCATCAATTTGCCAATTGCTACCGCAGAATAGATTGACAATACAAGAGTGTCTAATGCATTGTCATTAAACCATCCATCCATGTCATCTCTTGTATAGTTCTTGCCTTCTATAGTGTCCCAAAACAGTTCTTTTTCACCAGTTTTGTCTTTCAACATATAAAATCTGTTAAAGACCACAGGACTGCCCTTCTTTCTCACAAAAGAAACTTCGCAACCACCTTTTTGCATATCAAGAATATGCCCTATAATTCTGTTCTTATCCTTTTCTTCAGTCGGATCCCAGCACACATCACACTTTTCAATATCTTTGGCAAATCCTTTGATTTCCTTATTTGCGGAATCTATTTTAGCATTGGTACTGACTTTCACAACTTTTACAGAATATCCTTTTTTGATGAAATAATCTGATGTATACTCTTTCAAAATAGCTACGATATCATAAAGTCTTACATCATTGTAGTAGTTGTCATCTTCAGGCAGCCTTTTGGGTAGTTTCGTATCTTGGTATTTGAAATCCGATTTAACCTCATGTTTTCTAAGGACACGCAGCAGTTCTCTGGTTATTTTGTTATGAGGAGACTTTACTCCTGTCAACTGAAGCCTGTTATCATACATTGAAAAATAGACGGCATATGGGAAATTTAGTATGTATTCTCTTGCCTTTTCCAGTTCTTTCCAAGGAACTTCCTCTTCGTAAAGAATGTTTTCTTTTTTGGTTTTCATCATTTCACTTTTGGCCTAACATTCTTCCAATTGAAATTAGACGTTTGCTACTTAAAAATTAGAGGATAGGACGCCAATTGATTAGTAATGAAGCATGTGCATGTAGGGGACAAAGGAAACACCAAGATATTCAACAAGGATGTAGGCAAGGACGAAGTTTCTGTAGATGTTTTGGGCAACCTGGACGAGTTGAACAGCTTCATCGGTGTTTGCAGGCATTTGAACAAAGACAAGAAAATAGATTTGATTTTGGAACAGATACAGAAGGATTTGTTTTCAATAGGTTCAGAGATAGGTTCTACAGTTTCATCGACAAAAATTTCCACCAAGATAAGTAGAGAGAAAGTTGTGTTTTTGGATGATAAGATAGTCGAGATAGAAAATCAGCTGCCCGAACTAAAAAGATTCATCCTGCCAGGCGGGTCTCACGCAGCTTCTGTGTTCCATGTAGCAAGGTCTGTCTGCAGAAGGACTGAAAGAAGCGTATCAAGACTGTCCAAGGAAATTGATTTGAACGAAAACATAATTCCATATGTTAACAGATTATCTGATTTGCTTTTTGCATTAGCAAGATTTTCAAACAAGAAAGAGGGAGTGAAAGACGTTGAGTGGAATTCTTAGAAGATTTATCAGAGCATTCAAGGAAATATTCTTGGAAGAAAGTCCAAGCAAGCCACCCATCAAAAGCTATGATGTCATCGGATCCAGGGAAAAGGCAGTCGCTATAATCGATGTTCCTGAGAAGTGGAAAAAAAAGGAAGTGGAGATTGCAGAATCCATACTCAAGACCAACAAGAACATAAGGTCTGTGTTGAAAAAATCCTCAAAGAGGAAAGGAAAGCTAAGGTTGAGAGAGTACGAGTTGCTTTTGGGCGACAGGAACACAAAGGTTGTGCATAAGGAATACGGATGCTTGATAAAAGTAGACCCACAGAAGGCATATTTTTCTCCAAGGGAAGGGACTGAAAGAAGTAGGCTTGCAGAACAAGTAAAGGCGGGGGAGACAGTTATGGTCATGTTCAGCGGGGTTTGTCCTTATGCCATTCAGATAGCGAAGAAGCAGCCGAGAGTTAAGAAGATTTTAGCAATAGAGATGAACCCAGATGCTGTAGAGTATGCGATAGAGAACATAAAACTGAACAAGATACATGAAGGCAAGATTATACCTATACTTGATGATGTAAAGGATGAATGTCCCAACCATTATGGCGCATGCGATAGAGTTATAATGCCACTTCCAACAGAAGCACAGAACTATTTGGACATAGCAGTGAAATGTCTTCAAAAAGAGGGAGGAATCATACACTACTACAGCATAGGTCCAAAGGAAGACCCATATTCTAAAGCTGCGGAAACTGTGGACAAAGTCCTAAAAAAATTAGGCAAAAGGTATGAGATACTGAGCCAAAGGAAGGTTCTGCCGTATGCACCAAGAATATATAAAATCTGTATGGAAATCAAGGTTTATTGAAGAATATACATAAAATTCAATTTTTAAGGAACAATGTACAGAGTTTAAATAGTTTACTATTCAATAGATAATAATGTCGTTGGAAAACAAGGATCAGAAGATATTGAACATTTTGCAGAGGAATTCAAGATTATCAGTCAGAACTATAGCCAAAGAGTTGACCATTCCACCTACAACAATCCATTCAAGGATAAAGAGGATGGAAAGGGAAGGCGTGATAAAAGGCTATACTTTGATGGTCAATGAGAGCAAGCTTGGGGTTGGAGCCAAAGCATTCGTCTTTATTTCTCTGTCTGCAAGATCAAAGAAGAATGATCTGGAAGAGATAATGGGAGAGATAACATTGTATCCAGAAGTGCAGGAAGTATGCACTCTGTCTGGAGACTGGGATATCTTGGTAAAAATAAAGACCAAAACCACAGATGACATAGGAAAGTTTTTGGTCAAGAATCTCAGAAACATAAAGGGGATAGACAAGACTGTAACTTCAATAGTGTTCGATACGTTCAAGGAAACACCAAACATAATCCTGTAAGTAGAAATTTCTTCTTGCCAGTGCAATAATTATCTATAGGTTAAGCAGGGGTCGCCTAGTCTGGCCTATGGCGCCAGCTTCAGGAGCTGGTGGATTAGTTCCTTCGAGAGTTCAAATCTCTCCCCCTGCACTTAATTTTCATAATTATCAATCTGTGAGCAAATACAATGCTGGCAGAATTGTTGAATCTATAAAACCACTACACCCATATGATGATAAATCTAGGACCATACACCTTCCTGATGATTTTTATAAAAAATTCGATGAGCTTATAAACACTCTAAAGAAAATGTAGTCTGTTCTAGCTGTTAAAACCACTAAATTGTTTCAATCTGGGATCTCAATTCATCAATCTTGCTCCTCATGTTTCCGATTATGTTTTCAAGACTAGTAGATTCCATAGTCATCTGAGGAGTTGTGGACTGTGATTCAAATCCTGGAGGTCTTAAGAACTCTGAGTCCAAGTAGTCAAGCTTCTGGTCCATCTTAGCCACTACATCATGCAGCATCTTAAAACTATCAGACTTCATCCTCTCAAGTTCGCTCACATAAGAAAAAACATTCTTCAGATTTTCAAGCGATTTCCTTACTTCAAACAAGGAAGTGAGTATCTTGTTGTATCTATCGAGCTTGATGAAAAGTGGCGCACCACCCTGTTGCTTTGCATCCACACCAGTAACATCTCCCGCAGGTCTGATGTCCATCGCAGGACCGCCATAATTAGGAACAGAAAGTCCTTCAGTCCTTTGCAAGTCTTCTTTTGTTGGAAGCTGTACGTCTACGGCTTGCTTTATGTTCTCCATCTCCTGTCTAAGCTCTTCTTTTCTTCTTCCAAACAATGCCATTGTTACCACTCTTAAATAAATTGTGTTTTTTGTCTAACTTAAGTTTTATACAAGACAATAATTAATTAATGAAGATAGAGCCTAAAAACGTGAACAAGCTGCTTCTTCCAAGGCTTTTGACACTTATAACAAGCAATGATGAAGGCGGAGGCATAAGTGCGGTGCCTTCCGATACAGTTATACCTGTCTCATCCAATCCAGGCATGGTTGTCGTTACAATCAGTCCGGCATACAGGATATTGCAAGACATCTTAAGCTCCAAGGAGTTTGTGATAAACGTGCTTTCCAAGGATTATCTGAACAAGATGCTGAACTGCGTCAAAAACTATCCTAAAGGAATAGACGAATTGGACCAAGTGGGTCTCAATCATTATTCATCTCAGAAAATAAAAGCAAAGAGAGTAAAAGAAGCAATGCTGTGGATAGAATGCAGGCTTGTAAACAACTTGAAGGTGGGTGAAAACACATTGCTTGTGGGAGAAGTTGTGACAATAGAGGCTCATGACAGCGTTATGGACAAAGGAGAAGTCAGCTTGGTGAAAATAAATCCTCCGATAAGGCTCGCAGAGAATAATTTTTCAGGGATGGACAGGGTGGCTTAGATGACAATAATACCATGCCCATCATGCAAGACGAAAACGAGAGAAATTTTAGCATGTGATAACTGTAACAAGTTGGCATGTGTAAGATGTACATCCAAGAAGAGCAAGCAGAGATTATGTCTGGATTGTAAGAAAGGCAATTATTATACTGCAAGTAATCAGACAACTCCGCAATCAGGCACTTCTAACAGTGGGTTTCCAAACTGGTTCTAATGACAATCAAGAAAATTTCATATTATTTGAAGTCTAACAAATGGTTCATAGCAATAATAATTGTATCCGTATACACTACAGTAAAATATAAAAATCTTTTTGCGATAGAGGTGGGATTTTTGATGAGTATTATTGGCATGGCAGTTGAACTGCTTGGTACAAAATATGGATGGTGGAAATATAGGAACAGCAGTACGCCGAGGATATCCGACAGGGTGCCAGTAGACGCAGCAATTTCATATTTTCTAGTAGCCGTTGTAGGCACCAATTTCATTTTTTACAGGATGGGACATGCAGCACCATTGCAAATAATGATAGAAATTGGACTGGCTACATTCATAGCTGACATTTTTATAGAGTTTAATGCATTGAAAGATGGTGGCTATCGTTATAAGAAATCTCTGATCTATACCATAGGTGGCAGACTGCCGATTGAAATACCAACTACATTTTTGTTTTGCAGCATGATTATGGCACTGTATGTATTTTTTAGGCTGGGTCTAATCTAAACTTGTTTTAAAAAACATGTAAACCTGACCAGCCGTTTTAAATATCTCATCATCCTATAGAACTGTGAGTGATGAAAATGGAAGACTGGGGATTTAAAAGAATAGAAAAAAGACTGTATGAAATTTTAGAGGTAGTCAATGACACATATTTTCCTAATTTATCCAAGCTTGGGAATTACAATATTTTCTCATTAGCATCAAAAATATGCAAAGATTATGTTGAAAGAAATCCGGGGTCAAAGTAGAAATCCTAGTACAGTTTCATCCGCAGCCATATATTTGTCAGCATTAGCTCTTGATAACGAAACCGGCATGAGAGGAAACGTTGATCTGCGTGATATAGCGACTGTTACTAGAGTGTATGCGCAAAAATTGGTCGCAGATGGTGTAATTGATGAAAATGATTCTTGGAAAGTATGTATCAGTCACTCTACAATAATGGAAGCATATAGGGATGTTTTGAAGACGATTGGTTTCCAGAAAGAGCTGACAGGACGCTACCAAAAAGGTATGGGATCTGTTCCTAGAAAGGAAATAGCAGAATTTATAAGAGAAAATACAGCATTAACATAACTACGGTCAGGTAAATACAACCACCAGCTTTATATACTTTAGCGTCCTATAGAATTATAAGTGATGGTGATGAC
>Ga0209542_10019564_pt1 | contig 10824 bp, 10 predicted proteins | sample RifCSPhighO2_01_FD_184028 | JGI IMG/M metagenome (GOLD analysis project Ga0209542, IMG submission 184028) | Soil microbial communities from Rifle, Colorado - Rifle CSP2_plank highO2_0.1 (SPAdes) (version 2) | ecosystem: Environmental > Terrestrial > Deep subsurface > Rock core/Sediment ...
ATATGATTTTATTCCGCAGAAAAGTATCATATTGATTACTATGAACGGAATCAAATCGAACCATATTGTGAGCTTGTCATTAGCCCCAAACTTCGCAAGGTTCAAAATGATTTTGCGGAATTATTGAAAAAGCATTGAATTATCAGTTTTAATTATTATGTAAACGTATTATTATGCAAAGTCTATCAAACAACCGTGCGGTAATTATCGTGATAGTGTTGGCGTCCTTGGGTATCGGATACATGATGTTTTTCGGCTCAAATGATGCGGAGAACTCCCCAACAGAACCCACTGCTACATCGACAGAAGCTAAAGCGACGACCAGTACTGCAAAAAGTGAAACAACTGCTCTTACTAAAAAAACTACTACAACAATCACCACTCCTAAGTCGGCAACGATGACCGCTGACGGGTTGTATGTAATCAGTTATACCAACGCGGGCTTTTCTCCTAAAACGCTAACAATCAAAAAAGGTAAGGGGGTTAGATTCGTAAATAATTCCGATAAGGCAATGCGTGTCTTCGCAGATGACAAAAATAGTCAAATATATAGTGCGCTGAGTCAAAGTAAAACAGTTGGACGTGGCGGTACATACGATTTCACCTTCACGCAGGCAGGGAATTGGGCGTATCACAATGTAAATAATACGGCTGACCGAGGAACTATAATTGTTACTGAGTAAAAGAACGCGCAGAATACCCTCCCCTCTAGATCCGATATATCCTTTGCATAACATCTGTATTTGAAAAAAAGTTCTTTGTATCACAGCGGTATCTCCTATAAGCAAATCTGCATGGGGCAAGGGGCACAACGCGCCTTGTCTTAAGAAAGTAATAAACGGGATTTATAAAACCATTATCACTAAGAGTTCACGAAAATGGCGTTTTTGGCGTATAAGTACGAAAAAGATTGCAAAATATGAGTCGTATTGGTTGCTAATGAATAAAGATTCTACCCCGGTACTCTTTTGAGAGAATTCCCGACCCAGAAAGAAATGTTTTTTGTTCATTGATAGCATGTGGATAATGCGAATTGAAGGTATATGGTGTATAATAATTTTCATACACCACGACGGTGTCCTCTTTAATTTTTTTTGTATTCAATGAGCACATTATCGGAATTTTTTAATCTCACGCAACTGTGAATATAGGGATTTTAATGTTTGGATGGGAATTCCCGCCATATAACAGTGGCGGTCTTGGTACCGCATGCCTCGGTCTTTCCCGCGCACTTGTCAAAGAAAATGTGGGGATCATATTCGTACTTCCAAAAAAATTTAATGTTCACTCATCTGACATACGGATCATTTTTGCAGATCAGCAAGGAATTAAATTCGAAGAAATTGATTCACCTATATATCCATATGTGACGTCCGATAAATATAGTATTGAGCGCGAACATGAAAACAATGATGTGTACGGAAGAACACTTCTTGAAGAGGTTCGACGATATGCGCGAAGCGCACGGAAAATAGCGAAGAAACAGAAATTTGACATCATTCATGCTCACGACTGGTTATCGTTTCTTGCGGGGATTGAAGCAAAAAAAGTGAGTGGGAAGCCGTTGGTGGTTCATGTGCATGCAACCGAATTTGATCGCACGGGCGGGCAGAACATAAATCAGAATGTATACAATATAGAGCGACAAGGGATGCAGTTCGCGGATAAAGTAATTGCCGTTAGTAACAGAACCAAAGAAAAAATTATTCATCATTACGGTATTCCAGCGGAAAAAATTGAAGTAGTTTACAACGGTGTCGATCGAGAAGAATTTAAAGCACTTCCGGAACGTTTATATACTCTCAAAAAAGATGGAAAAAAAATTGTTCTTTACGCGGGACGAATTACGATTCAAAAAGGTCCCGAATATTTTATTCGTGCGGCAAAACAAACACTTGAATACTATCCCGATGCAATTTTTGTGGTAGCCGGTTCTGGTGACATGGAACACCAAATGATGATGGAAGCGGCATATTTGGGAATTTCAGACAAAGTTATTTTTACGGGATTTTTGCGCGGAGACGACTTAAGTGCAGTCTACCAAGTGGCTGATTTATATGTGATGCCTTCCGTTTCGGAACCGTTCGGAATTGCCCCACTTGAAGCTCTTTCAAATAATACTCCTGTTCTTATTTCAAAACAGTCCGGCGTTTCCGAGGTTTTAACGCACGCCCTTAAGGCTGATTTTTGGGATACCAATGAAATGGCCAATAAAATTGTAAGTACACTGAAGCATGATTCGCTTAAAAATACATTGCGCGATAATGGTAGGCATGACGTTGATAAATTAAGTTGGACAGAATCCGCACGAAAATGCATTAATCTCTATAAGCAAATTTTGTCGGAGAGGCAAATTACTGTATAATAGATGGAAAGAAGGTATAAAAACTAAAAAAATATACCATAGTCTTTCGTTACATTTTTAACTTTCTACTTTATTTTTATGCCATCAGTTTGTTTTTATTTTCAAGTTCATCAGCCATTTCGGATAAAGAATTACCGGATATTTGATATTGGCAAGGAGAACGAATACTTTAATGATTCATCTGAAAACGATCTTAATAATCGCCGGATTCTTGAGAAAGTCGCGCGGAAGTCCTATTTGCCGGCAAATAGGACTATTCTTGAACTCATCAAGAAACATCCGCAGTTTAAGGTGAGTTATTCGCTTTCCGGAGTTTTAATGGAGCAATTAGAAAAATTCTCTCCCGAAACACTTGAATCGTTTAAAGAACTTGCGGCGACAGGGAATGTGGAATTTTTAAGTGAGACGTATTACCACTCGCTTTCGTTCCTTTATTCACCCGAGGAGTTTCGTACACAAGTAAAGATGCACCAAAAAAAGATACAAGAACTTTTTGGACAAAAGCCAAAAATATTTCGAAACACGGAATTAATTTATAATAACCGACTTGCGGTTGAAATAGAGAAGATGGGGTATAAAGGAATTCTCGCCGAAGGAGCGGATCATATTTTGGATTGGCGTAGTCCAAATTTCTTATACAGCCCAAAGGGAACAAAAAAACTTAAAGTATTGCTTAAAAACTATCGTTTGTCGGACGATATCGCATTCCGTTTTTCTTCGCGGGACTGGAAAGAATACCCCCTTACAGCAGACAAGTTTTCTCAGTGGGTTTCAGCGGTGAATGGGAATGGAAATGTGGTCAATCTTTTTATGGATTACGAGACATTCGGGGAGCACCAATGGGAAGATACCGGAATTTTTGAATTTTTAAGACATTTACCCGATCAAATCTTAAGAAATCCTGATAATGATTTTGTGACACCGTCGGAGGCGATCGATAGATATGGTTCGGTATCGGAACTCGATGTTCATAATTTTATCTCATGGGCAGATGTTGAGCGAGACCTTTCTGCATGGCTTTCAAACCCGATTCAGCATGATGCAATCAAAAAACTTTATGACATTGAACACTTGGTACTTGCATCAAAAGATAAAAAATTAATCGAGGATTGGCGCAAAATGCAAACCTCCGACCATTTTTATTATATGTGCACAAAGTGGTTCCAAGATGGCGATGTTCATAAATACTTTAATCCGTATGATTCGCCCTATGAAGCATTTATATCGTTTATGAATGCATTACATGACCTCACATTACGGGCAACTTCCCAGAAAGGTAAAATTTTAGTATCATAATAATAACAATGACAACAAAAAAGAAAAAAATCGGTTCAAAAAAAACTGTTTCAGCGAAAAAGTATTCGAAAAAAAATACGTCCAAGAAAATGATTGTCGCTTCCGGACAACACTGTTTTTGGGTGAATAACGGACCCATATTGCGGAACCTCAAAGAACTCGGTGAATCGTTTAAAAAAATGAGTGATGCGCAATTTGCGTATCATGTGAATAAGAAGCGAAACGATTTTGCGAATTGGGTACAGTATGTGCTATTAGATACCGCTTGTGCCACAAAATTAAAAGAGTGTAAAACTCGCACATCAGCAGTAACCTGTGTTGCAAACGCGATTAAAAAATATCAATAATTGAATTGATGAGTGTGACGATTATAAAAGTAATTGATCCCGTGGAATCCCGCAAGGCGGGAATTTCGCATCGCGAAATTGTTCCACGTACTCATTAAAAATTTATCATGCCAAAGTCGCTTGTTTTAGGAAATGGTAATCTCTTGGTGTGTTTTGATAAATATGCGCAAGTAAGCGACCTTTATTTCCCGTATGTGGGTCTTGAAAACCATACTGGGGGGCATTACGTGCATCGTCTTGGTGTGTGGGTTGACGGAGAGCTGAATTGGCTCGGTCACCCCAACTGGAAAATGTCCATCGATAGCGTAAAAAACGCGCTTGCGGGACGTACCAAGGCGATTAATAAAATGCTTCAGATCGAGCTCGATTTTTTTGATGCAGTTTATAATGAGAAAGATATATTCTTGAGAAAAATTACCGTATCGAATAAAGGATCCGTACGTAAGGAAATCAAATTATTTTTTAATCACGAGTTTGAAATATATGAATCCCATCGTGGGGATACGGCGTACTACGATCCCATGAATGACGCAGTAGTGCATTATAATGGCCGCCGAGTATTTTTTGTGAGTGGTCGCGCCGATGAGAAACCATTTGATGATTACAGTACGGGAATTTTTAAAATTGAGGGGAAGGAGGGAACATATAAAGACGCGGAAGATGGCATGCTATCAAAGAATCCGATTGAACACGGTCCCTCCGATTCAGTCATTGGTTTTTATCTTACCATTGAACCAAATGAGGAGAAAACTCTTTATTATTGGATTGCGGTAGCTGAATCAATTAAAGATGCCATCGCGCTTAATAATTACATACTTCTTAAATCTCCCGAGCATCTTTTGCAGACGACTGTGGATTACTGGTCGGCATGGGTGAATCGTTATAATTTTTCTTTTTATGGACTTGATGAAAAAGCGACAGAGCTTTTCAAAAAATCGCTTCTTATTATTCGAGCACACACCGATAATCGCGGTTCCATTATCGCATCAAGCGATTATTCAATGCTTCAGAATGGTCGCGATACGTATAGTTATATGTGGCCACGTGATGCAGCGTACTCTTCTATGGCGCTTGATGCGGCGGGGGACCAGAGTCTTTCGAAACGGTTTTTTGAATTTTGCAATGATGTTATCACTGACGGCGGTTATTTTATGCATAAATATCGTCCCGACCGTTCACTGGGAAGTTCCTGGCATCCTTGGGTAAAGAATGGAAAAATCGAACTCCCAATTCAGGAAGATCAAACCGGTATTGTCATTATCGCGTTGTGGAAATACTATGAAGCGTCGCGTGATCTTGAATTTATTGAAGATCTATATAACCCGCTTATAAAACGGGCGGCAGACTTTATGGTTAAATTCCGAGACCCGTACACCAAACTTCCAAAACCAAGTTACGATCTTTGGGAAGAAAAGTTTGGCACCACCACATACACGTCATGCGTGATTTTTGGTGCTCTTCAAGCCGCCGCGCAATTTTCGGGGATGCTGGGGAAACACGATAATGAAAAATTGTATCGCGACGCGGCAGAAGAAATTCGCCAGGCAATTTTAAAATATCTATATAATCCAGAAGAGGAAATCTTTTATAAAATGATCAATCTTGCAAACGTCGCGCTGGAGACCGATAAAACAATAGATATGAGTAGCGCGTATGGACTTTTTGCGTTTGGTGTTTTGCCGGCCGACGATGAACGGATGAAAAAATTTATTAAAAAAATTGAAGAGCATCTTTTGTGTAAAACATTTGTCGGCGGTGTTGCGCGATACGAAGACGATCGATATTACCGTGTATCAAATACTATTCCCGGGAATCCTTGGGTTATCACGAGCCTTTGGCTGGCGCAGTACTACATAGCGTCCGCAAAAGACATTGCCGATTTTGAGATAGTGAAGAAATGGATAAATTGGGCTGTTGAGTATGCATTACCGACCGGAATACTTTCGGAACAGCTTGACACATATACAGGAGAACATATCTCTGCATCACCGCTTACATGGAGTCAGGCGGAATACGTGCTTACAGTAATCAAATATCTTGATAAACTCGAAGACATGGGGATTTGCATTAAATGTAATCCTGTAAATGGTTAGGGCATTAAATTTTATAAAAAATTCTTATTATACGATATATCGTATAATAAGAGCGACATATTAAAGGCAAGTTTATTATGTATATACTTTTTGATATTGGCGGAACAAAAACGCGAATAACTGCAAGTAAAGACGGCACTTCTTTCAGTGAACCCGTTATTTATGATACACCAAAAAAGTTCGAGGAGGGTGTGCCGCTTATTTTAAAGCATGCACAAGAATTTGCGCGTGGCGAGAAAATTGAAATGGTGGTCGGTGGTATTGCCGGAACACTTACGAGAGATAAAGGGACACTCATTGCGAGCCCAAATCTTCCTGGGTGGATAGGAAATCCACTGCGTGGAAAACTTCAAGATCTTTTTGAGGCGCCGGTGTATATAGAGAATGATGCTGCAATGGTTGGTTTAGGTGAGGCAGTGTACGGAGCTGGAAGGGGGTTCGATATTGTCGCGTATATTACCATAAGTACCGGTGTAGGAGGCACGAGAATTGTTAATGGGGAAATTGCACCTGTGGCAAATGGATTTGAACCAGGGCATCAAATTGTTGATCCCGACAACTCACTGTGTCCAGAATGTGAAGGAAATGACCTTGAGAGTTACGTATCGGGAGCCGCTATTACAAAGAGATATGGAATAAAGCCGTATGAGATCAATGATCCTGAGATTTGGGATACCCTCGCGAAATATCTAGCATATGGAATTCATAACACTATTATGTTTTGGTCTCCGCACGCAATTGTCCTTGGAGGTTCAATGATGAAAACGATTGGTATTCCGGTTGACGGTGTAAAGAAACATTTGCGCAATATTTTTCGTGTAATGCCGGATTCACCACAGATTATTAAAGCAACACTCGGCGACTTTGGGGGGCTGTGGGGTGCACTCACACAGATCAAAAACATCAAAAAATAGAATATTTAAAAAAATAAAGGCAGGGGATAAAAATCCACTGCCTTAAATCCTTACGGATTAATTTTTCAGAACAATATCATGTTCGCCGCGCTTTACATCGAAACGTCCCGGTTCGGGATCAAGGTGGAGTTTGAGTCCAGTTGATCCGAATTGCCGTTCCATATATGAAGCCATTTCAATCGCCCTGTTACGCAACGTGGGGTGTACAAAACGGGTACTGCGTAGCTCAATGAGATAGATTATGGCTGATAAATTGCCTACTACCTCATTTGAAGTGCGATACCCCATTGGCACATAATACTGAAGCTCATTGGCGCTAAGATTTATGGCCACTTGAAGTTTGCGGACACAATCCTTTTGCGCTTCAAGTAGTATTTTTGCCTCACGTCGCAGTACATCGGGAAGTTCCTCAAGATACCACGGCTCAAATCCGAGTTCGAACGTGAGCAAGGGCATCCGTTGACAAACTGCTCGATGGCGTTGGATATCGCGGAATGATCCAAAATCAAGAAGAAATCGGAATTCCACGGTTCCACATACCGCAAACTGCTTAGGGAGCTCTGTTTTTACTGGACGAATCTCAAGCCACTTTCGTAGTCGGCGCAACTTCATGATATCCACTCCCTCTGCGTGGAACTGCATCCCACCGATCATTTCATCATGGAAAAGATATTCTTCTTCCATGAACATCCGATTATACTCTTCCGTCTCAGGGTATCGCTTGTGTCCAAAAGAACTAGGGTATGCTTCGAGTAGGGCATCCTCCATAGTTTCCGCAATAATACGAACTTCGGGCAATGGGTGATAGCGCAGCAACATCAACTTATCTGCCATTTGGCGCAAGTTTGAATGCCATGCGAAATTTGTTGTTGCCCCCGCCGGAAGAAATCCTCGTAAAATATCGAATGCTCGCGCGGCGATTGCTTTTTCATAATTTTTTTTGTCTTCCCCCCCTTGCCGCGGAAATCGCTTTCGCAGATCCTCCTTGAGTTCTTCTTGCGCATGTACATAAAAGGCTCGCCACTGCTCAAGAATTTTTACAGACTTCTCGTTTCCAACCGGGTCTGCGAATCGTTGTGACGAGAAATCAATATATCGCGTCGAAGATTCTTGTCCGGAATAAAGCGGCCAATCCTGAATCGCTTTTGCGACCAGCATAGAAACACCTTCGACAAAAACCGTTCCCGTACCGCAGTCACCGATTGATTTATGTCCATAGCCAACGTAGAAGCTTGACATAAATTTCTCTGATCCTTTTTCTGCCAAAATTTCAAGATGGGAATATACACCTTCTGCAGAACGTGAATGAAGGGCTTGAATCATTGCTTCCGCTTCAGGTCCAATGATAGCCCCTGTGTTAAGGATCACCACTTTTCCGTTGTGGGGGAGCGGGCGGGTGATATGCTTGAGATTGCGAATCGCTTCGTGCGTCATCTAATGTCCTCCAAGGTGATTGAATTGTAGAGTACTAAATATAAATCTTCCCAAAAACTACCACGACCACGCTGTTTGTCAAAGCTCATATTCTCGGGTATCCTTTGCCCTGTAGTAGAATTTGGCAATGCGCTCAATAGCGCAAGTAAAAACCGTTACCCAATTTCACTACGGAGTTGAAAAACACACATGTCTCTGCTTAAATTTAAAATTGAAAAAAAGCTTAAAAATGGTCTGGGGAGAGCAGGAACTTTGACCACCCCTCATGGAGACATTAAAACTCCCGCTTTTGTAACCGTAGGAACAAAGGCAACCATAAAAGCACTCTCGCCGGAACAGGTAAAAGATCTGGGTGCTCAAGTGGTGCTCGCGAATACATATCATCTCTATCTTGAGCCGGGGGATAAAACAATTTCCGCGGCGGGCGGGATCCATACATTTATGAACTGGGATGGTCCCACAATGACCGACTCTGGTGGGTTTCAAGCGTTCTCCCTCGGTGCGGCATTCGGGAAGGGTGTAAGTAAGATTGTAAAGGGAGAAATTGTGGAAGATGAGGCTGGTACACAAGAAGAACCCGCGATGGCGAAAATCGATGAGAATGGTGTCACATTCAAGTCATATATTGATGGAAGTGAGCATACATTCACCCCCGAACGTTCGATTGAGATACAACACAATATTGGCGCGGATATGATTTTTGCATTTGATGAATGCACCTCACCAAACGCACCGCATGAATATCAAAAAGAAGCGATGGCGCGTACGCATCAATGGGCCAACCGTTCGCTCCAAAAACATAAAGAATTTGTTCCGCGTAAGTCCGTGTCAAGTCCGCATCAGTCAGCGTTATTCGGTATTGTGCAGGGCGGCAGATTTCAAGATTTGCGTGAAGAAAGCGCACGTATTATTGGCAAAATGGATTTCGATGGATTTGGCATCGGTGGTTCATTCACTAAAGAAGATATGAATACCGCCGTCGGGTGGGTAAACAAACTACTCCCCGAGGATAAACCGCGACATTTATTGGGGATAGGGGAGCCGTTCGATCTATTTGGCGGCGTAGAGAACGGTTCCGATCTCTTCGATTGTGTTGCGCCAACGCGTATCGCGCGAAATGGTTCGCTCTACACCAACAACGGAAGAATCAATATTTTTAACGCGCAATTTAGAAGTGACTTCATGCCAATTGACGCCAACTGTTCTTGTTATACATGCACACATTATACTCGCGCATACGTGGCGCATCTTTTTAGAAGTAAGGAGATGTTTGCTGCAACTCTTGCGTCAATCCACAATCTTTATTTTACCATCCACCTCGTTGACAAAATTCGACAATCAATACTTGATAATAATTTTGAGAAGTTTAGAGATGCATTTCTTACTAAATATTATGCAAACAAAAATGCGACATCCTAAATTTTGGTGTCGCATTAAAAAATCTCATCTCCTGATTCGGGTGGTAACAATGGAGCATCATTAATTTCATTAAGCATTTGAAAAACTGTTTCTAATGCGATCGCCTCAAATAGACTGATGGTCCGTACCCCTAGAACAGTAAGTTGTAGTTTTGTAACTTCATTGTCGGTGATAATAATATTACCGAATCCAAACTTGTAATGTACTTGCTGAGTTCCATCTTTCTGTTTTACAGCCCACCATTTAATAAACTGCCGAACTTCCGTAAATTCCACAATACCCACCTCCTTGTTGCCTGCCTGCGTGCGATTATGTTTTAAGAAAAAAAGGGCGGAAATTTTATATTAAAACACCGCCCCTTTGCACTACATTACTTCAATCCGAGTTCCTTTAATCGTTTCTTAAAGTCTTCTCGCTCGAAATCATGAGGTATAAGTTCTCGATACATCGTATGGCAACCTAGAACGCGGCGGTTTCTTCCTCGAATCGCGTATATAGGCAAACTTTCACGACATATAAAAATCTTATCGCCCACTTTTTTGGGGTATTCTCTCACTATTTCATCAATAACGTCTTTTTTATATGATGAATGTGGCGTTCTCCACGCATATGGATCTCGTGAAAGATATGCAACGAAGTCAAACATGAACGAAATGGTTCCGGCGAGTGGCGATACAACGCTTCGAATGGTTTCTAATGCCTTGTTGCGAGCATATTTTTTTGCGTTTTCCGCAACACCGCGCACGGGTGCTGTCATTGAATTCATGAAATATCTCCTGGTTGTATTGTTCAAAAATCCTTGCATACGTTACTATATAATGTATAATCTGTCAACCCCCCGAATGACCTCACCAAAAATCATACCATGGCAGGTATCGTGACCTCACGAAAAATCTAACCATGAGATACCCTTGGTGCATATGAATATGCACACAAAACATGAGTTGGCGAAGGAG
>Ga0209542_10019566_pt1 | contig 10824 bp, 14 predicted proteins | sample RifCSPhighO2_01_FD_184028 | JGI IMG/M metagenome (GOLD analysis project Ga0209542, IMG submission 184028) | Soil microbial communities from Rifle, Colorado - Rifle CSP2_plank highO2_0.1 (SPAdes) (version 2) | ecosystem: Environmental > Terrestrial > Deep subsurface > Rock core/Sediment ...
TTTCTTAGAATCTTTTTAAGAAGCATGGTATTTCCAGTTTTGGTTGTATACTTTTTGAAATCCGGTCTTTCTGCTGCAGAGATAGGACTAGTTTTTTCTATTGGAGTCTTTGCTTCTTTCTTTTTAGAACTTCCTAGTGGATATATATCCGACAAGATAGGCCATAGGCCTGCGATCATACTTTGCTTCCTAATGAAATCACTTGCTATGCTATGTTACCTCGGCGGAACATTCTGGTGGTTTGTCTTGGCTGAAATCTTATTCGTCGGAGGAGGTGCTCTATGGTCAGGAACAGGAGAAGCGTTTTTGTACGAGACTGTAAAAGATCTAAATAGGATGGATGATTTTGAAAAGCTCTACGGCAGATCTATGATGGTTGGATTATCCATCAGCTCCATACCGCTAGTGGCTATACCTTTCATTTATGCGTATAACGGACAATTAGTATTTATCATCAGTTCAGCTCTATTGTTGCTTCCTTTAATAACTTCATTAACTTTAAAACAGCCTTCATATATCAAGCCAGTATCCAAGATTGAAGGATGGTGGGGTGTAGTCCACGAATGGAGAAGCATCGGGAGATTTATTATTCAACAAAAACGATTTAGATCTTTAGTATTCTTTTATTCCTTCTGGCAAGCTGTTCAGGATAGTATTGATTTATTTGGACAGCTATTCTTTACGTTCTTAAATATCCCAGTCAAATTATTTGGATTTATCTATGCCAGCAATCGTATCCTACAAGGTATTGGTGGACAAGTAGCTTATAGATTCAAAAAGGTAATGAGCTCTGCTCAAATACTTGGCTTGTTTTGTATTGAATTAATCCTCTTCTTTTTCTTAGGAGCATATTCTCGTAGTTATGTCGGTGTTCTTGTATTTTCAGCTAGGAACTTCTTCGAAGGAGTATCTGGGCCTATAAGTAGCAGCATGATAAACAAGGAAATTACAGAGGGAAATAGAGTTACCCTACTTTCGGTAGAGCCAACATTAACTAGGGTGATTCAAACAGTCTTAGTACTTATTCTAGGTATATTGTTTGATAAATTCTCGATACCTAATGTATTTATTATCACTGGAACAAGCGTTGCGATAGTACTGGGAATATTATATATTACTACTACTACTTATACACTAGCTAGGGACAAAGCATAAGAGTCAGAGACTGTAAGGATGTCGTAAATTTGCCTAACCATAGCCAAAGCAGTTTTCCACCTGATCAGTTCTGCTCCACCAAATTAGAATCATACAAAAAAGCGCCTTCATTGGCGTTTTTAGTTTTCCATTTTTGAGACCAGAAGGATTTGGAAAACTATTTGTTGAAAAATAAGGCACTTTTCCATCAAATCGCAAGCTATGCGGTTTTTTGATATGATTAGGTATATGGAAACAAGATTTGAAGAGTTAAAACCAGAAGAACTTAAACAGATAATTGATACTGTTGGTTTAGTTTACCTGCCGCTAGGAACTCTGGAGTGGCACGAGCGTCATTTGCCCCTAGGATTAGATGCAATGGTTTCTGAAGCTCTTTGCTTGGCTGCTTGCGAGCAAACAGGTGGATGCGTTATTCCTCCTCTGTATTTTGGCACAGACCGAGAACATGAAGTAAACGGAAAAGTTCTGCACGGTATGGATGCCAAAGCTGGTAAAGAACTAATCGGCAGTATTTATTATTTGAACCAAGAATTATTTTTTGAGGTATTAAAAGGCATTGCTTCAAACATTTCCAAACAAGGCTTCCGTCAACTAGTAGTTATCTCTGCTCATTCAGGAAGCGCACAGCAGGAAACGATTGAAAAATTAGCTCAGGAAAAATTTGGAGATCTTAAGATCATCGTTTTGGCCGGAAGAAACTTTATCGGAGGCATTGACCATGCTGGGAAATTAGAAACCCAATTACTTTTAGCGGTAGACAAAGGCAAAGTTGAAATATCTAAGATAACCGAACCGTTTGAAGGTTTGCTCGGAGACAGTCCGTTAACAGCTACAATTGAAGAGGGTAAGAAACAATTTGAAGCTATAGTTCAACAAATAAATAACTTAATAAAAAAGTCTTAATTTAACACTTTTTCAGTATAGGTTATGGAAATAGACTATAATAAAATAACTGATTTCATACTGGTGTCTGGAAAACGATTAGCAAAGAGAACTGGAAATATCGCAGATATTGGCATTACAAAAACTGATCTTACAGAGGAAGATTTAGCAGTGGAGCGAGGCTTCAAAGAGATTATTACGAACTTTGGGGGTAATCATGTACTTTATGCTGAAGAAGAAAATGACATATTTCAAAATTCTGACAATCTTTGGGTAGTTGATCCTATTAGCGGAACTAAGGGTTTTATTGAAGGCAGACCAAATTCGTATTCAATAGTAATATCGCATTTAGTGAACCATAAACCTGTATTTGCAGCCGTCTATAATCCTACATCTGATGAATTATTTACCGCTTATGCAGGTAATGGTGCATTTTTGAATAACCAACCGATCAAAGTTAGCCAAGGATATAATAAAGTTATCTTAAGACCATCTTCTGCTTGGAAAAAACCAGAAGTGATAGAAAAGATAACGAGCTTGCTTAGCGTATATACGATAGAAAGTAATTGGAATTCAATAGCTATACAATATTGTACTGTAGCTTGCGGGCGCGCTGATGGCATAGTCACTGCCACCAAAGATACATTTCCTGAATTTGCGGGCGGATTTATTATTCAAGAAGCAGGTGGAAAGTTTACAAATATTCAAGGCCAGCCAAATATTAATCCGGATGACAGAATTTTTATAGGCGGTAATGAGAAGTTTTACAATGAACTGCTTCCATTGATTCAACAAGCCGTTGTCGAATAAGATTTATTTTTATGGAACAAATCAGAATTCTATCAGGAAACAATAAGCTCGCCGCAGTAGTAGATCATCCCAAAGAAAAGACAGATAAACTAGCCATTCTTTGTCCGGGCTTTTTGGATTCTAAGGATTATAACGGCTTACTTTCATTAGCAGAAGATTTAGCAGCTCTAGGTTATACAGTAGTTCGTTTTGATCCAACTGGCACTTGGGATAGTGAGGGAACAATCGAAGAGTATACAACAACACAATATTTAGAAGATATAAAGAGCGTTTTGGAATATATGGTTGCTGAATCGCATTATAAGCATATACTTTTAGGCGGTCATAGCCGAGGTGGACAATTATCTTTACTTTATGCCGCCAGAGATTCTAGAATTTCATTAGTAGTAGCAATTATGCCGTCTTCTCCGTATACACTAACTCAAGAAACAAGAGATAATTGGGGTAAGGATGGAGTAAGAGTTTCTAGCCGAGATATTCCAGGCAGCGATAGTATGAAAGAGTTTCGTGTTCCTTTTTCTCATGCTCTGGATAGAGATAAATATAATGTTCTAGATGAAGTAAAGAAAATTCATGTTCCTGCAATCTTGATAGCTGGTGAATTAGATGATCTGGTATTACCGGAACATGTAAAAGGTATCTTTGAAGCAGCAAATGAGCCTAAAAAGTTTATTATCATAAGGGGTGTTGGACACGACTACCGACGTAATATTTCAGACGTAAAAGAGGTTAATAAGGTAATCTTGAAGGAGCTAGAGCTTGATCAGTATTAATGAGAGAATGATATAATTGGCTAACCAAAGCCATCCACCTTCGCTGAAGCTTCGGCGGACAAGAAGCAGTTTTCCCCGCCTCGCGTCGACGAGCGAACGCGAGTCGAGGCGGGCACCTGATCAGTCTTGCTCCACCAAATGAATAAAATTCTTCAATCATACTGTCGCTATTACTTTTTAAAGGGTTTTCCAAATTCATTCATTGAGTGAACTTGGGAAGCCTTTTAAATTTATTTGGCTTAGTTAAGGGATTATTCTTAGTTTTCATTCTTGTATGGTCATCTCAGGCACGAGCCCTTGAACATAATTCGTGTAAAATGTATACTTATGAGTCCTAATAAGATTAGGTCCTGGCTTCACAGGCCAGTTTCATGAGGAGGATGAAGTCATGAGCGATACGAAGGTTTTGGCACATCTCGTGATCATCGCGTTTCTCTGCGTGGTCAGTGTCGACCGCTACGTCGATCCGCGGGTGATCAACTGGGCTCCAGACGCGTTGCTGGCGATGGTGTTCGGATACGTTGCCTACGTGGTGTGGAAGCTCCGCACCGATGGCGGTCGGCGTCCAGGCATGTTCGTCCGGGGATGGATGCGTCTGGGAAACCGCTAGGTCCCGAACTACCCGAGGAGGTGCTCTGCAATTTGGGCACCTCCACCGTTTTTATACAATCATGTAAGTATTTGAATAACTATTAGAAGTTATTAAAGTTTGATATAATTGGCTAACCAAAGCCTTCGCAGTTTTCCCCGCCTCGCGTCGACGAGCGAACGCGAGTCGAGGCGGGCACCTGATCAGTTCTGCTCCACCAAGAATTTTCCTGAACTAAAGGAGTCTTAAGCAAATAAATGAATAAGTCTTTAATTTCAATCATAGTTCCAACTTTTAATCGGGCATATTCTTTACCAAAAACCATAGATAGTATTTTAACTCAAACCTATGATAACTGGGAGTTAATTATTATTGATGATGGATCAACAGATGATACAAAAGATATTGTTAAGGAATATAATAATCCAAAAATTAAATATCTCTATCAAGAGAACAAAAGGCAATCCGCCGCCCGAAACAAAGGATTGGAGATCGCAAAAGGAGATTGGATTAGTTATTTAGATAGTGATAATGAATTCTATCCAAATTATCTTGAAACGGTTCTTAATCGAATATCAGAGAAACCAGATACTCTTTATGCTTTAGTTCAAGCAAAACGGACTTTAGAATTATATGAGAATGGCAAATTAGTTAAGGTTATTGATGATTCAAAAGACTTTCCACCGGATTTGTCAATCCAAGATATTTTTCATAAAAAGCTTCATACAGATATAAATGGGTTTATTCATTCAAAACAAATTATCAAAGACGGAATTAGATTTGATGAGGATCTTCCTAAATTTGAAGATTGGGATTTTATAATGAAGATGGGAGAAAAGTATCCTAACAATTTTTTATATATAAATACTCGTTTGCTCAATTATCATCAAAAGTATGGAGGAGACGGCGTAGTTTCCAATTCAACTTATCGTGATTGGGCAATATTATACGACTATATTTATCAGAAACATAAAGATGCTAAACTGATGAAGGGTCAGACTTGGTATCCTGAACGAGTGCAGGTTTGGAATAGAAGAGCAGACGATTTTGATAAAGGATTATTACCACCCTACTATCTTTGGTATTTCAAGGAATAATTAAATTGCGTTAAAGACTGGGATACTGGTAGAATTAACCAGAGCAGAGTAAATCTGGCTAACTAAAGCCATCGCAGTTTTCCACCCCGACTTCGCCCTAGGCTTCGTCGGGCGAGCTGATCAGTTCTGCTCCACCAGTTGACATTCAAGATCATTTTGTTAGGATATATATATGATTCAACAGTTTACTGCAATTTACAAAAAACAGGGCAAGTGGTTTTTGGGCTGGGTTGAAGAAATTCCCGGAGTTAATACGCAGGGACGAACCTTGAAAGAGGCTAAAAAAAATTTAAAGGAAGCCCTTGATCTTATTTTAGAAGTTAACCGTGCCATGAGCCGGAAAGAAATTTCAGGCCAATTTATCCGGGAGCCATTGAAACTTCTGGCAAAATGAAACGGACGGATTTAGTTCGTCATATTTTAAGACAAGGCTGTCTTTTTATCCGAGAAGGAGCCAGTCATAGCGTGTTTTTTAACCCGGAATATAAAAGGACTTCAACGGTTCCGAGACATAAGGAAATTAATGATTTTTTAGCCAAGAAGATCTGCAAAGATTTAGGAATACAGCCGCCCAAATAAGGGCGGTTTTTAGTTGGCTAAATTAAGACCGAATAGTTTTGAAAAATTAAAGTGTCCAAAACAAAGGCTTTTTTCATCAAATCGCAAGCTATGCGGTTTTTTGATATAATTAAGGCATATGCAACCGACAAAATACCCTGATATTAATAACTTACTGAATGACTTACTTTCACAGATCCAAAAGATTCTTGGGAACAAGTTAACTGGTTTTTACCTCTACGGCTCTCTTGTCTGGGGTGATTTTGATTATGATATAAGTGATATTGATTTATTAGCGGCACTATCTTCAGATCTAGATGATAAAGAATTTACTGCACTGGAACAGATGCATAAGGATTTTGTGAATGATCATAAAGAGTGGGATAACAGAATTGAAGTGCAATACCTGTCTTCTTTAGGACTGAAAACTTATAAAACTCAATCGACTAAAATGGCGATTATTAGTCCAGGAGATCCATTTCACTGGACTGAAGTGGATATGCGCTGGATAATGAACTGGTATTTTGTTCAGGATTATGGGGTAACACTCTTTGGTCCTGATCCTAAAATACTTATTGATCCTGTTTCCAAAGAGGAGTTTTTACAAGCAGTTCAAGATCACGCTAGAAATTGGAGAGAGTACGTAAAGAACACAAAAAAATCACGAGGGTATCAAAGTTATGCGATACTAACAATCTGTCGGGCTCTTTGTGCATATAAGACAGGAGAACAGGTCTCCAAAAAACAAGCAGCAGATTGGGCTAAAAAAGAATTACCAGAATACGCAACCCTTATAGACAATGCGCTGGTTTGGCGGGAAGAAAAAGTCCGAAAAGGAGAAAAAGGAATAGACACAGGAGCGACTTATCCTGAGACAGAGAAGTTTGTTAACCTTGTTATAGACAAAATCACTTTATGAACTTTATAGAAACATCAAAGTTTTTCTTTACGGGTTTTCACAAAGGAACCATAAATATTATTCTGCACATAATCAGTTTTGGAGTTATGTTTTACGGTTTGGTAATTAAGGATACCCTATTAGTGATTCTAGGAGTAGCTGTAATTGACGAACTAGGTCATTTGTATAACTACTTCATTCTTTACAAACGAAATCCTAAGTATGGTATAAGAATGGTGCCTTACCAACTTTTGTATGCTTCAATGGGGCTAGTAGTCTTATTAAAAATATTTGGCTGGTACTAAGCAGTTGTTAAGATAAGCTGGTTTGAACTAATTAAAATTTGATATAGATGGCTAACCATAGCCATCATAGTTTGCCACCTGTTCAGTCTTGCTCCACCAGAAGAACTTTTAGGTCGTTTAGATACAATTTCAAATTCTTTTTTTCAAATGATCGCAAGGGTTTTGCGGTCATTTTGGTTCTCTCAAGAAAAGTTTTCTACTAAACTTTTGACCAATCCTAAGGATTTTTAATAAATCAATGTCAAGTTGACTTGACATTGATTTATTATGAGCGTAAACTAAAAAACATACAAGTAATATCTAATTTTATGAATAAACAAAAAGGTTTTTCACAAACTTTAGCAATATTTATCGTTTTAGTTTTTTTGGTTGGTATTGGACTAGTTTGGGCTTTGGTTCAAAATAATAACAAATCCGAGAACGCGATGATGGAGGATAAATCTGACGAGAGTATGATGAAAGATGATAAAATGATGGATGATTCCGACACTATGATGCAGAAAACTGGATCGTACAAGGATTATTCTATTGCTACGGTTGAGGCTGAACAGAAAGCTGGAAACAAGGTTGTGTTATTTTTCCACGCTCCATGGTGTCCATTCTGCAAAGCTGCAAATACCGAGTTTATGTCGCGTGCCAATGAAATTCCGTCGGGTGTAACTGTACTTAAAACCGACTATGATTCCAATTCAGAACTGAAGCAAAAATATGGAGTTACCTACCAGCACACTTTCGTTCAGATCGATAATGACGAAAATCAAGTCAGTAAATGGAATGGTGGCGACATAGATAATCTCAAGAAGTATCTAAAATAAAATGATTGAAATACTGCTTGCAATCTTAGCCGGAGTCTTAACTATTGCCGCTCCTTGTATCCTGCTTCCCTTGCCAATTATTTTAGGGACTTCAGTTGGCCAACAAAGTAAAACCAGACCAATATTCATTACATTTGGCTTTGTCCTGACTTTCGCGGTTCTAGGATTGACCCTTAACTTCATAATCCAAAATTTGGGGTTGTCCCCAAATGCCTTAAGAAATAGCGCGGCTATTATCCTGGCAATTTTTGCCTTGTTCATGATCTGGCCGACTCCATTTGAGAGGATGACAATGCACTTGCCCAGATTAATTAACAAGGCCAGTCAAACCGGCCAAAGTGCAGGCAAAGGAAATTTGGGTGGATTCATAATCGGAGTAGTGATTGGGATTGTTTGGGCACCATGTGCTGGCCCAATTCTAGGCTCAATTTTAACTTTAGTCGCACAGCAGCAGGATATAACTAGAGCTGGAATATTGCTTGTTGCGTATGCCATAGGAGCAGGGCTTCCAATGCTGGCTATTGCATATGGCGGCCAAGCGTTGACTACTAAAGTCAAAGGTATTGCACCCTATGCCTATAGATTACAGCAGGTATTCGGTATTATTATTTTATTTTTGGCTGTAGCCATCTATTTTCAGTATGATACCTTGCTCCAAGCCAAACTTTTGGAATTTATCCCGGCATTAAACCCAAAGTTCTAAATATGAAGAAATCTCTCCCGTACATTTTATTAATTTTGATTCTGCTAGTTGCTGGCGGATTTTATCTGGATAGAACCAAAGATGGGTCTGATACTAGCTTGCCCTTATTTAAAAATAATTCCATGGATGATGTTAAATTAGAAAATTATGGCGTAGCACCCGAATTTACCGGTATTGCAAATTGGCTTAATTCAGATCCATTAACCATGCAGCAATTGCGCGGCAAAGTTGTGTTGATCGATTTTTGGACTTACTCTTGTATTAACTGTATCAGGACGCTGCCTTATGTCACGGGATGGTATGAGAAATATAAAGATAAGGGTTTTGTGGTCGTGGGCGTCCATACGCCGGAATTTGCTTTTGAGAAAGACACCTCAAATGTTCAAGCAGCCTTTAAGAGGCATGGTATTAATTATCCCGTGGCACAAGACAATGACTATGGTACCTGGCAAGCATATAGCAATCGCTACTGGCCAGCACATTATTTGATTGATCAATCCGGCAAGATTGTGTATACCCATTTTGGGGAAGGCAAGTACCAAGAAACTGAACAAGCCATCCAACAGTTGATTGGCATAGGCGATGAAAATGAGATGGCGGAAGAAAATGCGGCAGGAGCAGTTTCCTCCGGAGGAGGATCCGCCTCTGGCGGAAAGACTCCAGAAATATATTTTGGATTAAAGCGTTTGGATTTGCTTTCAAAAAGCCAGGAACCTTCCCGAGCGAATCAACAATACCATTTTCCTTCTGATCTTCCTTTGAATTATTTTGTATTGGAAGGCCAATGGATATTTAACGATGAAGGGGTCAAACTTGTTGGCACCTCAGGTAAAATCAGGCTTAATTTTTATTCCAAAGACGTTCATATAGTAGCCAAAGGCGATATTGAAACAAATACTAAAGTATTAATTGATGGCAAGTTAATTAAAACGATAAAGATTCAAGATCCCAGCCTTTATACTCTTTTTGAAGGTACGGATTCCAAACAACGGATTTTAGAATTGCAAATTGAGGGTGCTGGATTTGAAGCCTTTACCTTCACCTTCGGATAATATTAATGACAATTCAAAACAATATTAAAGAATTAAGAACCAAAAAAAACGTGACCCAAGAACAATTAGCAGAGGCAGTGGGGGTGTCGAGACAAACAATAGTCGCCATTGAAAAAGGCAACTATACCCCATCGCTTTTACTGGCTATCAATCTTGCGCGCTTTTTTAACGTTTCCGTAGAAAAACTTTTTAGCGTAAAATAACCATATGAAGATTGTGATATATTATCTAGTGCTGCTAATTTTAATAGCTTTACTTACAGGATTTTTGGTGCAGGGAACCCCTGATTCAATGAGCATGGAACAAATGATTTCCGTATCCGTACTGTTAGGTGTATATGTGGTAGCCATGTCATTAGTAGGTGAGGGTAAGGTTGTAGATGAAAGAGATATGCAGCACAGATATACTTCCAACCGGTTAGCATTAATCGCTGGAACTGTTATTTTGTCAGCTGGTGTGTTGGTGCAGTTGTTTAATCATGCTCTGGACTATTGGTTGCTTGCAGGACTGATCGCTGTCAACTTGGTAAAAATTGTTAGTCTCATTTACTCCAACTATAGACATTAGGAGTAAGACTTTTTTTCCGACCCATCGTCGAAAGAAAGGTCTTTTTTGTTATTAACAAGCGATTTGACGTAAAAAGTAATTTTCATTATAATTCAGGGGCAATTGAGGATATCCTCAGGTCAAAATTCGAAACAAAATGCTATTTGCTAAATCAAAAAGTCAACTAGGGGTAGATATTGGCTCATCTAACATTAAGATAGTCCAATTAAAGCCGGTAGATAGCAAATTTGTTCTTGAAACGTATGGTCTGGTGAATTTTTCCTATCAAATTGCGACCAAAGACAGCTCAGGCGGGATCACTCAAACCGCCCAGCTGCTTAAAAATTTAGTGTCTAAGTCTCGCGCCACGACGAATCAAATTGTAGCCAGTTTGCCAAACAGCTCGGTCTTCACTTCGGTCATCGAAATGCCGAAAATTCCAGAAAATGAGTTAAAAACTGCTATCGAATTTGAGGCCAAAAAGTATGTCCCTCTGCCACTGGCAGAAGTGGCGTTATCCTGGAGCGTTATTGAGGATAAGAAGGCCAGGATTAATAAAGATACGAATCTGGGCTTTAAAACTGCCGGGGAGTCTAGAACTAAGGTTTTGCTGACTGCGGTCCCGACTGCTGTGATTGATA
>Ga0209542_10019567_pt1 | contig 10824 bp, 10 predicted proteins | sample RifCSPhighO2_01_FD_184028 | JGI IMG/M metagenome (GOLD analysis project Ga0209542, IMG submission 184028) | Soil microbial communities from Rifle, Colorado - Rifle CSP2_plank highO2_0.1 (SPAdes) (version 2) | ecosystem: Environmental > Terrestrial > Deep subsurface > Rock core/Sediment ...
CCAAAAATTAGTGCTAGGGTTATCGGGAATTACCTCCGCTTTCGCGGAGCTATGCCCGACTTCAGGGTGCGTACCTGCTTATTACTACCTCGTCTGCCGGTGTTCCTCGATTGCTCTCGGAACCCCTTGACTTGCATGCCTTATCCACGCCGCCAGCGTTCATCCTGAGCTAGGATCAAACTCTTAATTGAATTTTGTCCCGACGTAAAGTCGGGATGCACGATTTTGATAAATCAAAATCGGCAAACGGAACAAAACAAAAAGCGCGAGCTTTCTGTTTCTTAAAAAGTTTCTTCTAGCTCCTATTGGAATTTTCTACTATTACTATTTTGACTTGCACTATTTTTTACATTCTCATCCCCGCACAAAAATTTCTGCGGGGCTTAATTATTCAATTGTCAAAGTACACTTCTCCTTCCCGCTTAGCGGGATCATGGAAGTGGAGACATTATAGCCACAACTCAATTTGTGTCAACTAATTTTAAAAACAAGCTCGGTTGCCCGAGCTTTATTTGTGTCTCTTTTATTTTACTTTAAGATCACTGATCAAGACTCCATAACTTACCCCTTGAATTCCGTTGGGAGTTTTGATTTTATCTTGGAAAAAATATATCCCCGACTTGACCTTTTTCGGTTTACAAAAAAGGAACGAACGAAATCGTCTTTTTTTCTTCTTCATATCCAACACCAATATAAACTTTCGGATGAAGTTTAGTCAAGGTAAAATCATTACTTACGATCAACTCATCTTCACATCAATATTAACGCCGGAGGGTAAGGAAAGATTAGTTAGAGCTTCAATAGTCTTGGCACTGGGATTTTCAATATCAATGAGACGCTTGTGAACGCGCATTTCAAACTGCTCGCGGGCATTTTTATGAACGAAAGATGAACGATTAACCGTATATTTTTTGATTTCGGTCGGCAAAGGAATTGGTCCCCTGACTTTGGCATCGTAGCGCATCGCCGCATCCATTATTTGCTTGATGGAAGCGTCCAAAATTTTGCTTTCGTAAGCTCGTACCCGAATACGCAACTTCGCCAGCGGTGCTTCCGCCTTTTTAGTAACAGTTCGCTTCCGCGCGACTGCGGGTTTTTTTGTTTTTACAGTCGTTGACATTTCTTATATTCGTATCGTGTTTTTACGCGATAATTTTGGTCACCGCGCCCGCACCGACAGTCTTACCGCCTTCACGAATGGCAAACCGCTGTTTTTCTTCCAAAGCCACCGGCGCCACCAATTTAACTTTGAAATTAATAGTATCGCCCGGCATAACCATTTCGGTTTTTTCCGGCAAGGTAACTTCACCAGTTACATCGGTTGTTCTAACATAAAACTGCGGCTTATAACCGGTAAAGAAAGCTGTGTGACGACCGCCTTCCTCTTTCTTCAAGATGTAAACTTCGGCTTCAAATTCAGTATGAGGAGTCACCGAGCCCGGTTTTACCAAAACCTGACCGCGATGCACTTCCTCTTTCTTAGTGCCACGCAACAGCACGCCGGCGTTATCGCCCGCTTGACCTTGATCAAGTTGCTTATTGAACATTTCAATACCGGTAACTGTAGTTTTGGCAGTCGGCTTGATACCGACAATTTCCACTTCTTCGCCAACTTTCACCACTCCCCGTTCAATTCTCCCTGTCACTACCGTGCCACGGCCTTCAATTGAGAAAATATCTTCAATCGGCATCAGGAACGGTTTGTCAGTTTGACGCTCTGGCATGGGAATATAGCTGTCTAAAGTTTCAGTAAGTTGAAGCACACCCTTAACCCATTCATCATCTTTAGAGCTTGCTTCCAAGGCCTTCAAAGCCGAACCGCGAATCACTGGCGTACCTTTGCCATCAAAACCTTGTTTAGTCAAAAGTTCACGAACTTCTTCTTCTACTAAATCAATCAAGTCCTTTTCTGGTACCATATCGCACTTATTCAGAAAAACGACAACTTTCGGCACACCAACTTGTTTAGCTAACAAAATGTGTTCTCGAGTTTGAGGCATAACACCGTCAGTCGCGGCCACCACCAAAATCGCCCCGTCCATCTGAGCGGCACCAGTAATCATGTTTTTGATATAATCGGCATGACCGGGCGCGTCAATGTGGGCGTAGTGCCGGTTAGGAGTAGTATATTCTTGGTGCGACAAAGCAATGGTAATACCACGCGCTTTTTCTTCCGGCGCGTTATCAATATCGTCAACTTTCTTTTCTTTAACATCTTGACCGGACAACTTCAAAGAGTGAAGAAGAGCGGCAGTCAAAGTCGTCTTACCGTGGTCAACGTGACCAATAGTGCCGACATTAACGTGCGGTTTAGTTCTATCAAAAGTGCTCATTGTTTTAAATTTATTTAATAATTAATAAAAAGAGAAACTCGCAAAAATGCGGTCTGTCTATAATAGCAGAAGCATTTTTTGTGTCAATTTTATCAAAAAGGTCTAGGCGCGACAATGGTGCGTACCGTAAAAATATCCCGAACCAACCATAAGGTGATACCCGAAGACAAAACTACGATAAATTGAACCGGCAATTCGGTATTAATAAATGCCGACCAACTAAAATTCAACAGGGGAGAAAAACCGTCAACCGCCGAGAACATATTTATAAAAACTTGGTCAAAAGAAAACCAAATTGTGCCTAAAGCCAGAGTGGCACCAAGGGTCATGGTTTTAAGACAGCGTGGGCTGGTAATTTGCCTTAAAACATAGATGACGTAAATTCTGGTCATCACCCGACTTTTTAAATATTGATTAGAAAATGCGTGAATCATAAAAATTCTTCAAATTTTTTCTTGGCCCGGTGAAGCCGCGTTCTCACGACCCCAACTGATATACCTCTTTCCAAAGCGATTTCCCGCTGGCTTTTTTCTTTGAGAAAAAAATCTTCCAGTGTTTCTCGCAGAAGCCCAGACATTTTTGCCAAAACGGAAACCACCTCATTTTTGTTTATCAACTTTTCTTGCCAACGGCTAGCCGTATCGGGAATATTTTCGACGATTTCCGGTTCAAGATTACTTACAATTTTTTTCTCTTTATTGGCTTTAACGGCGTAAGTTAAACAAGTATTCAAGAGAATTTTATAAGCCCATGATTTAAACGATGCTCCTTCCACTTTTCTGAATTTTCTGCCGTTTAAATAAATTTTAACGAAAGTATCTTGAACGGCATCAAAGGAAGTTTCCTCCCCAACAATTTTTCGCGCCCGCCTTATAAAAGCTGTTTGGTATTTATCTACCAAAAAAGCAAAAACCGATGGTTTTTCAAGGGACAAAACCAAAACTTCCTCGTCGCTCTCGGCCGAGTATTCAATTTTTGTCTTTTCCGCATAATTCTCAAGAAACATCGGATAAATTTATGATCCAAGGGGTGAGAGCTCGCGCCCTCGCCCCGTGGTCTAATTATGCTTTTATAATAGCACACCTCGACCTGTGTTTGTATATAACTGGGATTAAGAAATAAAATTACATCCGGATCTTATTTAATTTTTTCAATAACATTAACCGCCTCAGCACTCTCTTTAACTTGGAAACTTTTTCGGCCGATAACTTGTCCGCGCGGCGTCAAAACATCCACCCTCCACAAACCAACTGATATTTTTTCCTTTAGCGAAAAACCTCTGTAGCCACTGGTTCTACCGCCTTTAATAGGAAAAGTTGTTCCTAAGTTTTCCACCCACATCGCCTTACCTTCATCAAATTTCTTCCAAACGTGAGTAATGTCAATCTCTAAATCGGTTGGGGCAAAAACCGAGCTCCAGAAATAAAGTGCTTCCCCGCTTGCTTCAATGTTAAATGTTTCCCGCCAATAAAATTTCTCATACCATTTCTTATCTTCGGCAGTAACAAGATACTCTCCCGATGGCAATCTTTTCAAATAATGAAATACGGCGGCCTCTTTTAAAGTTAGGGGCAAGGGTGGAATGAGATTCTCAAAATAAAGGAAATTCATCAGACCAAAAACAATAATCACTCCGCCCAGAACGAACGATTTGCTCTGGCCAAAACGTTCTGGCGAAAGCCAACCTATAAAGCGAATAAAAAGATAAATCAAAATTAAGCTAGACGCGCCGCTTAACAGAAAAATTCCGGCATTGATCTTTTTGGTTATTATCGGCAAGAAAAAAATCAAGTAAGAAAAAAGGGCGATGAAAAAAATTAATATTTGGAAACTGATTCTAATATAACGAGTTCTTAAAAATTCATTGCCGATAAGAATGAAAAGGATGATCAAAAGAAAAGGCCAACTGGCGCTGATTGAAGCGCCACGTGAATAAAAAACCAAAAACCCACTGAAGAGCGCGCCGAAAGTAAATTGCAGAACAATCAGAGTAAAAGCGTGAATTTTCGATTTGAAGCCTCGTCTTTCTGGCGTGTTTTCTAAAAAATTTAAAACAATGATTGAAAAACTGGCAATCAATAAATATAAAAAAATAGTGAAACTTACGCCGTTAAGAGTAAGTTTATTCAAAGTTAAATTATCTACTACAAAACCGGCAAAAAGCGCAAAAGAAGAAAGTCTTCTCTCGTTACGTTCCCACCAATTCACTACTCGATTGTGAAGTCCTAGAAACATTTTGCTAAAATTTTAACACTATTACTTGAAAAAGAAAAAAGCGCCCTACCCAAAGGTAAGGCGCTTTCTGTGCTAAAAAGTTTGTGAACAAATTTCCAGTTATTGAAGATTGATGAATGACGTTAGAACCTGTTTGCTGGAAGCAGAAGAAAGCGCGCAAATACTTGGTTTTGTGGAATGCGTAAAAACATTTGACTCGAAAGTTGTCTAAGTGAGATATATGGAAGAAGTTAAAACCCGCTGAAATAAAAGTAAAATTCAGATATAATTCATATCATGGCACGTCCATGGTATTTGTTCACGTTAGAAAAAACATTTGAGAAGCTTGAGAGTTCAAACCGAGGTATCTCTCTTGAGGTAGCAAACGAACGTCTCAAGCAATACGGTACGAACAGTCTCCCCGAAGAAAAACCGCCCTCCAAACTGCGGCTCTTTTTAAGTCAGTTCCAAAGTCCGCTCATATATATCCTCCTTGCGGCAAGCGCAATCGTTTTCGCCATGGGCGAGACCATAGACGGCTCAATCATTCTCGCTGTGCTGTTATTTAACGCCGTTGTCGGCGTTATTCAGGAAGGTAAGGCCCAAAATACGCTCCTTGCCCTCAAGAAATTCGTAGAAACAAATGCGACCGTTCTTCGCGATGGGAAAGAGTTCATCATTCCTGATCGCGAGGTCGTTCCAGGTGATATCCTAATTTTCCAAGAGGGAGAGCGGATTCCGGCTGATGCTCGAGTCATCCTTTCCCAGAGCCTAAAAATAGATGAGGCATCCCTTACTGGAGAATCCGAGCCGATATACAAAAACACTGATATACTTCTGCGCGACGATCTGCCCACGGCCGAGCAAAAGAACATGGTTTGGAAAGGTACTCACATTGTTTCTGGGAATGGTCGAGCAATCGTTGTAGCAACTGGTCTCGGAACGGTAATCGGTGGAATTGCAAAACAAATTTCAACCATCAATACGGAAATTCCTCTTAAAGCGAATATTCGCTATCTCTCACGAGCAATCATCGCAACAGTCGCCATAATCAGCGCAATACTTTTTACAGTTGGTATCCTATCAGGACATTCAGTCAAAGAAATGTTTACGACCGTTGTTTCTCTTTCCGTTTCAATTATTCCCGAAGGGCTTCCAATCGTCATGACACTTGTACTTGCAACAGGCGTTTGGCGCATGTCGAAGCGGAATGCGCTTGTGAAGAAACTCCAAGCAGTTGAAGCACTCGGTCAAGCACGAGTGATTGCGGTGGATAAGACGGGAACCATTACGAAAAATGAACTCGTCATTCGCAAGGCATGGGCAGGTGGCAATCTATTTGAAGTTGGTGGCATCGGGTATGAGCCCAAAGGAGAAATTAAATTTGATGAGAATATTGTCAATTCGGCAAACCACGATGAATTGATATATCTAGGGAAAGTCGCTTCACTTGTCGCCAGCGCTAGGCTCTCGTACGCTGAAGAGACCAAGGAATGGCGTATTTCCGGAGACCCGACCGAAGCCGCCATGCTCGTTTTTGCTGAAAAAACAGGTTTTCACAAAGACGATCTCTTGCGTGAATCGCCCCTTATCTCGGAAATACCTTTTGATTACAAGTTGAAATATCATGCTGCCGTTCATCAAGCCGGTGAAAGCCGTCTTTTAACTGTTGCCGGCGCTCCGGAAACAATACTAGCGCTTTGTACCGGCATCAGGCGCGGCGAGAAGAATCATCCGCTTTCAAAAAGCGAAAAAGAAGAAATTGAAGCAACGTTCATTCGCATGTCTGAAAAAGGGCTCCGGGTGATTGCGATCGCGGTTCGTCACGAGGTGCCGAAACAATTAAAAACAGAATCAATTCATTCGCTTTCTTTCGTCGGATTCTTTGGTATGCAGGATACGCTTCGGCCTGAAGTAAAAGGAGCGATGCAACGCGCAAAAGATGCAGGTATCAAAGTGGTAATGATCACGGGCGATCACAAAATAACGGCACGAGCTATCGCCAAAGAGGCAGGTATATATCAAGAGGGTGACACGGTTTTGACCGGAGACGAAATTGAAAAGATGTATGACACCGAACTTGCCGACAAGCTCTCGAGCACGACTGTTTTTGCCAGAGTGACGCCCGAACACAAAATGCAAATCATCAACACTTACAAGAAGCGTGGCGAGATTGTCGCGATGACGGGAGACGGGGTTAACGACGCACCCTCCCTTGTCGCCGCTGATTTGGGAGTTTCTATGGGCAAAATCGGCACGGAAGTTGCCAAGGAGGCCTCGGATATTGTTTTACTTGATGATAATTTTGGGAGCATCGTTTCGGCTATTGAAGAAGGCAGAAGTATATACAAGACGATAAAAAAAGTTATTCTGTATCTTTTCTCGACAAGTACCGGAGAGGTGCTTGTGATTTCAGTCGCCCTTTTTCTTGGGTTTCCATTGCCGATTCTTGCTGCTCAGATTATCTGGCTCAATTTTGTCACTGATGGATTTCTCGATGTGGCTTTAGCCATGGAACCAAAGGAAGAAGGGCTTTTGTCCGGGAAATTTGAGCACCCAAAGAAATATCTTGTCGACTCGCTTATGGTCCAAAGAATGTTGGTCATGGCAGTACCCATGATGATCGGAACTCTTTTTCTCTTTAGTCACTACTTTGAAAACGATATCGCCAAGGCGTGGACGATCTCGCTTACGACGCTCGCGGTCTTTCAGTGGTTTAACGCTTGGAATTGCCGATCGGAAAATAAATCAATATTCAGTATGAATTGGTTTTCAAATAAATATCTGGTCGGCGCAACCTCTGTAGTCATCGCGCTTCAAATAGCCGCCATATATGCGCCCGTTATGCAGAAGATTCTTCGTACCGTGCCGCTTGAACTTTCGGAGTGGTTCTTAATCATACCAATAGCCGCCTCGATAGTTGCCGCAGAAGAATTACGAAAACTTTTTTATCGGAGGAAAATTTCGCTTAAAAGTGCATAATTGTTATTTTTGAGGTACGAATATGATTACAAAAAAACAAAAACTACCCACTAATGAATTAGGATTTTGTTGTCAAACCATTTTTGTATTTTTTGATTAAAACTTCTTTCTTTTCTCGCCACCTCGCTTCAGCCAAAGCGAAAAACCATCGCGAATAATAGGTTTTCATCTTAGTGGTTTACCATGAGCGAAGCCGAGCTTTTAGCGAGGCTGAGTCGAATGGAGATGGGCGGAATCGAACCGCCGTGCAAAAGATAATCCGAAACGTTTCTACCAGACTTAGCCGGTTTTTATTTTTTTAAGCGCTTATCGTTTAAAGCCAGCAAAATCTCAAAACGCCGAGTCCTTTCCGCTTTTGGCGGTTTGGATAAAAGTTGGACACTCTTTAATCCTATCCCGAAAATATTATGCCCGAGTTTGCTTATCGGAAGTCAGCAAGTCGGACATCGCTTAGGCGTGAGCGAAAGCGAAAGCGGGAAAGCCAGCCAAATATGGCGACTTTACCCCAACTGTTTTGGCAGTTGAATTTTCCGAAAGTTTAAGGAGTTTTCGGAGCTCCATCTGGCCGGTTTCGGAAGATTTCCTTTGTCTAGGCCGATCATCCCCGTATTAAAAATTTTTCAAAGTCCTTTCAATTTCGCGGTTGGTTTCTCTTTTTTTTATCGTTTCGCGCTTATCGAATTTTTTCTTGCCGCGCGCCACCGCGATGGTTACTTTGATCTTCCGCCCGGAATTATACAGCGAAAGAGGGATAATTGTCAATCCCCGTTGATTTTCCCAACCAACCAGCCGGCTGATTTCTTTTTTGGTCAACAACAACCGGCGTGATCTGGTTGGTTCATAACCAGTCGGCGTATTTTTAGCTTGATAAGGTGGAATGGTGGCACCTTGTAGAAACACTTCATTACCACGCGCTAGAACATAAGCGCCATCAAGTGTGCCTCGTTTAGCTTTGAGCGATTTTACTTCCAAACCAAGCAATTCAACACCAGCGTTGAATTTTTCTAAAATTTCATAATTAAAAAAAGCTTTTTTGTTTTCGGCCAAGAATTCCATTACTTAATGGTAGCATAAGTGAATAAAAATTTGCGTTAAAAATGCCACTGTGCTATAACTATTGCCGTTAAGGCAAAATAAGTTCTGACAATTTGAGTACCAATCGTATCAATCATCAAATCAAAGCGCCCGAACTCCGTGTCATTGGCGCCAATGGAGAAAATTTGGGCGTGCTGACTTTGAATCAGGCGCTGGTGGCGGCCGAGCAGGCTGGGTTAGATTTGATTGAAATTTCTCCTTTGGCCGTGCCACCAGTGGCAAAAATCGCTGACCTCGGTAAGTTCCAGTACGCCGAAAACAAAAAAAAGAAGGGGGCGAAAGCCAAAAGCCACAAAGTAGAAATCAAGGCGATTCAAATTACCATTGGCACCGGCGAACACGATTTAGCACTCAAGGCCAAACGCGCTTCAGAATGGCTAACCGAAAGTCATCGAATAAGAATTGATTTGTTTTTGAAAGGCCGAGAAAAATATTTGCCAGAAAAATTTCTTAAAGAACGATTAGAACGAGTGCTTAAATTTATTTCAGCCGATTACAAAACTACCGAACTGGCCAGAAAAAGCATGAAGGGCCTTTCCATGATGATAGAGAAAAATTAAAAATGAAAACCAACAAATCATTTTCAAAAAGAATAAAAGTGACAAAAAACGGCAAATTAATCGTTCGCCGACCGGGGCAAGATCACTTCAACGCCAAGGAAACACGCCGGGCGCAAATGGCCAAAAGCCGAAGCGCGCCATTGTTTCTTAGCAACAAGAATCGTAGTTTATTTTTACCAAATTCTTAATTTTTTATTTCAATGGCCAGAGTCAAAAAAGCTGTAAACGCGTTAAAAACCAGAAGAAATATTCTTAGGCAAGCTAAGGGTTATCGTTTTGCCCGTTCCAAAAAAGAGCGCGCCGCTTATGAAGCTTTAGCCCACGCTGGCGCGCATGCTTTCCGTGACCGCCGCGACAAAAAAGGCACTTTCCGCCGATTGTGGAATATCAAAATCAACGCCGGTCTTTCTTCAACCGCCCTCGAAACAAAGCAAATATCTTACAGCCAATTTATTGGCATACTAAAAAAGAAAAATATTGCCGTTGACAGAAAAATTCTCGCTGATTTAGCGGAAAATCATCAACCGACATTTTCTCGAATTGTTGCTACCGCCAAAGCATAGCGTCGAAACTTTTTAAAAAACTAAATAAAAGAGCTCCGTTCTTCCGAACGGAGCTTGTCAAATTTGAAACGTCAGTTGACGTCGAGGTCGCCACTTGACTGTGAATTACGAAACCCCTTCTTTGGGGTAAAATGACAACGGACGCATTTAGCGTCCGTTGTCATGAATACCACTATTCAAATCTTCAATGACATAGTAACAAAAGTTAGATTCTTCTTCAAACAATTACAATTGAAACTTGAAAAAAGCACTGGTCGTCCATTAACAATCAAACCTACTGAGACGATAGCCCTCTCGCTCTTCAAGCAGTCGCAGGGGATCAAAACAAAGAAAGCTGTCTGGAACATCTTCCGACCAGCCTGCGCCTACAAAACGCTCGTCGTGAATATGAATCGCTTCGCACTCTACGCTCTCCTCATCCTTCAAGCGATCCTGAAATGGAATCAGAGACACGCTCATATTGTGAAGCATACCGACTCTACCGATATTCCTGTTTGTCTTTCCAAAAATGCAAGACACCACAGAACAATGAGAGGTTTAGCCGAATGGGGATACTCCGCAAAAGGTTGGTTCTACGGCCTTAAAATGCTCATTACCACCGATCTTAGACGGAATCTATTGGCCGTTAAATTCGCTTCAGGAAACGCCCATGAGCGAGAAGTCTTCAAGAGATTGAACAAAGACATACTCGGCATCTTCATTGCCGATGCAGGGTTTATCTCCAAAGGTCTGGAACGAGATTTTTACCTTGAAAACCGACGCATCCTCTTTGCTAAACCGAGAGCCAACATGAAGAGAATCGCGACAGACTGGCAGAATGCTCTCTACGATACGAGAATGCAGATCGAACTCAACTTCAGGAATCTCAAAATGTTCTACAATCTTGAGACGTCACTACCTCGTTCACTTGATGGATACTTCGCAAACTACACCTATTCACTGCTTGCGTATGTGCTTCGCTAGCAGGTTGGATTGAAGAAGAAAAAGACTTTTGTCGAGAACCGCAGACGACTGCGGGTGTTTGGTGTGTGCGGAAAAGGAGGAGGTGGAGGAGTTTCGTAATTCAAAGTTTTGGTA
>Ga0209542_10019568_pt1 | contig 10824 bp, 11 predicted proteins | sample RifCSPhighO2_01_FD_184028 | JGI IMG/M metagenome (GOLD analysis project Ga0209542, IMG submission 184028) | Soil microbial communities from Rifle, Colorado - Rifle CSP2_plank highO2_0.1 (SPAdes) (version 2) | ecosystem: Environmental > Terrestrial > Deep subsurface > Rock core/Sediment ...
CGGTTATCCACAACGTAGCCGTCGGAAACATACAAAATTTTGGCCAGTTTTGGAATATAAAGTTTGGTGGGTTTTGGCAGGTACTGCGAACTCTGAGAAGTTTCTTTTTGGTTAGGGGCTTGGGCTACACTTTTGTTGATGGCAGCAAAAAGTATAATCCCAGCCCCTAAAATAATCAAAAATAAGCTGAAAAAGTAACGGGTGTAAGATGGAAGCTTTAGGCTTTTTGCTCTTTTCTTGCTAGAACGTTTTGTGCTTGCCATAGACCAAGGGCAATTAGGCCTGCTCCGGCTGAAAAGGGAATTGCGCTAGAAGCGACACCGGTAGCACCAAGAACCTGACCACCGATTGCCCCGACTTTAACTGTGTCGGATGTTGGGCCGCCGCAATCAGCGCTTGCTTTAGCAATTATCGCAACCCAAAGGTCGCCGCCTGGCAGGTCTTTTAAGGTGTACTGCGAAAAATCTCCGGCTACCTCGACGCCCCAGATAAGATTATCAGCCGTTGGCCCGTAAGCTATATGGAAACCTGCTGCATCGCCCTTGTTTGCCCAATGAACTGTAACTTGGCCAGGTTTGATGTCGGAAAACCAAACTTGGTCTACCTTTTGAGGTCGATCCGTTGGACAAGCCGGCGTTGTCACATTACCACCAAGACTTGGTCCAGGTTCCCCTCCGACAGGCGGAGTTGGCACTGGTGATGGTTCGGGTGAAGGACTCGGTGATGGTGAAGGTGATGGGCATGGTGTCGGGCTAGGATTATAATGATGTGCTTCGACATCTATGTTTAAGAAGTCCCAAAAGCTGACTTGCTCCTGATTGTCACATGGCTCGGTTGATGGCGATGGCGAAGGGCTTGGTGAAGAATGACCACGACCTGCCACTACTGGTTGCAAGACGTTTGCTGTAGCGAAAAATGCCAGAACTAGTCCTGTTATAAGGGGCAGAAAGATTTTGAATAATCTTCCGTTCATTTAATATTTAACTGGGCAAGAATTAGAGGCAGTCCTCCTACGTTAAAACTTCGGAGGATAAATAATATTTAGATCTATTTGAACAGTAATGAGGCAGTAGTTTGAGGCAGTTTGCGCATTTTATAGTAAATGTTATAAGTTGTCAAGCCCCTAAAATGCCACCCCGCAAGGGGACCCCTTGCAAATTAATTGTCGGCGTAATAATATGACTAATATCAATGGCGGGAAAAAACGAAGACAAAATTTATATTGAAAATGCTTACTATCATATCTATAATCGCGGCGTCGAGAAAAGAAAAATCTTCCAGGAAGAACAAGACTACGCTACATTTCTCTCTTATCTCAAAACGTACCTCATACCTAAGGGTGAGAAAAGCCTTTCCGAAAAATTAGGAAATTCTCAATTATCTTATAGGGAAAGGGATAAAATTCTTAAAGCACTACGCCTTAATAATTTTGCCGGTGAAATTACCCTCCTCGCTTATTGTCTAATGCCAAATCATTTTCATCTTTTAATTAAACAAAAAAGCAGAAATGCCATAGACATGTTTATGAACTCTATAGGCACACGTTACACTATGTACTTTAATCGAAAATATTACAGAGTAGGACCGCTTTATCAGGGTACCTACAAAGCGGTTCTGATTGAAACAGATGCCCAGCTACTTCATTTAACCCGTTATATCCATCAAAACCCTCTAAAAATAAACCAGCACGATTCTTCACAATCTTCACAATCTTCACAATCTTCACAAGGGGACCCCTTGCGAGCATTATTGAATCAACCGTCATCATACTTTAACTATCTGGGCAAGAGAAAAACTGAATGGTTAGATCCAACTGAGATTCTCACCTACTTCTCTAAATCTAACCCGAATTTGTCTTATAAAGATTTTATGGAGGTTGAAGAAAGTATAGAAATAATCACAGACTTCACTTTAGACGAAAATTAGCCTCGCAAGGGGTCCCCTTGATTATGATTATTGATTATGAATTTAGACGTACGCCTTTAGCCATTATTTCTCATCCCCACCATAAAGAAAGGGAGAAACTGCACTTTGCCAATCAAAAACCTCGCCTTTTTCAAAAAACCTTTCTTGCTCCTTGCGCGCCGCTTCTTTTGAATCCGAAACATGGACAATGTTAGCGCTAACGCTCATCGAAAAATCCCCGCGAATACTTCCAAGCTCCGCCTCTCGTGAATTTGTGCTACCTGCCATTTTGCGCACCACAGCGATAGAATCCACACCCTCCAAAAGCATACAGACAATTGGGCTGGCTGACATAAACTTCTTCAAACCTTCAAAGAATGGCCTATCCTTATGATGGGCATAGTGTTCTTCCAAAAGGGTATTGGAAGCTCTCATCATCTTTAGTCCAACCAATTTTAGACCTCTCCGCTCAAACCGGTGAATAATCTCCCCCACCAGCCCCCGCTGCAAGGCATCCGGCTTTAGAAGTACAACTGTTCTCTGCATGGCTATAGCTTAAGTTTAATGGGAAACAGGGAAAGTGTAAAGTGCAAAAAGAAATCTAAGAAAACTTAGTATGCACCCGGATCACTTCTAACCTCAATTATACTTGCTATAAGCTCTCTAGAATCTTCGAAGAGTTCTAGTTGTGAAATCAATCTTGCTAACTCTCTATCCTCTGGCAGTTTTCTATCGGGCCAACTTGCCCTCACATTACTTACGCTCAACTTCGATTCACCTTGTTTTATCTCCAAGTCTACGGAATCCAACCCACTACTTTTATATACTGCAATTCTAAATTTTAATTGCATAGGCTGATCAAGATCAAATTTTAATGCATTTAATGCTGCCTGCATTGTCTCCGGTATAACATTGTTGGCCAACTGCCAGTTATCTATATTTACAAATTCAGTTTCATAAATAGTAGTTGTTATTAAATCGTGAGAATGTTTACTCTTTCTAAATCCACGACTAGTTAGACTAAAATCATTTTCAGAAAAAGAGGCAAAATAATCCTCTACAGCTTCGTTCCTATCTTGGAGGAAACCTCGAAGCTGCACCCTCTCCATTCGCATCCGTGTTCTGTCCATTACTGCGGTTGTATCTCTTTCGCTTGCCATGAATCTTTGATTTATAAAGTATACTGCCTATGTCAAGGTTTACTGAGAGTCAACTGCCTCACACATCGGAGGTGAAATTATATTGACACATCGGGTTTATCGGTTAACAACAGACCTACAACTTAAGTATCTTCTCAAACCTTGTCTTCTCCTTAAACGGTCCTATCACCGCCAAATTAAGTTTACTTTCGGCAAACAAGAACTGGGCGACGCGTAAAACCTCATCGGCACCAACCTCATCGATTCTTTTAAGCTCCTCGGATAAAGTCCTTACCCTGCCTTCCAAAAGCTCGTCGGAACCGTAAGAAACTGCTACCGTCCGTGAGTCTTCCCAGGCCAGAATCACCCTACCCTTTATGTATTCCTTGGCTTTTTTAAGCTCCCTATCGGAAACTTTCCTTTTGGCAACGTCGGCAAATTGGGAAAGAATAACCGAAATTGCCTCCTCAATTCTTTTAATATCAACACCCGCGGCTGCTACCAGCGTCCCCGTATCCAAATAACTCTCATTATCCGCCCGCACGTAGTAGGCCAAGCCCCGTTTTTCGCGCACATTGATAAAAAGCCGTGATGACATTCCCCCGCCTAAAATTGTCGCCAAAACACCTGCGTTGTATCTGTCCGGATGGCTAAGTTTAAGGCCCCTAAATCCCAAAACCAAATGCGCCTGATCGGTTTTTTTATAGACAACCTTTAAGGCCGGTTTTTTCTGGTTTTCCAAAACCGGCGCAAAACCCGCAACATCATGCGCCTTTTTGTGGCCGAAGTATTTTTTGGCTAATCTCAAAGCCTCACTTCGCCTAAATCTGCCGGCAATCGAAAGAACCATATTATTGGGCGCGTATCGGGCGCCTATATAATTTAAAAAGTCCTCCTGCTTTATTTTCTTGATAACCTCTTTATTGCCGCCTATATCCCAACCAAGTGGCTGGTCCCCCCAAAGTAACTGTTCATAGATTTCCGCAACTCTTCTCATCGGCGTATCCTCATACATGTTAAGCTCCTCAATAATGACACCTCTTTCTTTTTCAATTTCGGAAAACTCAAATTTTGAATTCCAAACCATGTCGGAAAGCATGTCCAAAACCAAAGGCAAGTGCTGCCAGGCGCTCTTAATATGATAACCGGTCGTTTCCTTGCCTGTGTAGGCGTTGTAGTCGGCCCCCAGGCCATCCAGCGTGTGCGAAATATCAACCGCCGTCGGGCGACGCAAGGTGCCCTTAAAGAACATGTGTTCTAGAAAATGGGAAATACCATTGGTTTCTTTCTTCTCGTAGCGGGAACCGGCACCACATAAAACTATGGCTGTGGTTGACATAACAGACTTTAGAGGCGCCAAAATTATGCGCAGTCCGTTATCAAGTGTAATCTTTTCAAAATCTTGCATAATTCATCTGATTTCGACATCTTGTACGTCGAAAGAGTAATCGCTGTAAACTGTCACAATCACAAACCTCGGCCCCTGGAAGTTGCGCTCACTGGAAACAGCTCCAACGGTTGTGATTTTAACAGTATCGCCAGGCGATTTGAACTGGGCAAAAAAGTGCAAGTCCCCGGAAAAAAAGCCGTCAACCTTGGCATCCTCAAGCAGCTTCATCAAGCTTTTGGCCTGATCTGCAACCAGACGGCTATCCTCCCCCATTACATGCGAACTTTGCGGATGAAAAGGCGTTTTATGGGCAAAAACAAAAGCTAGCTTACTTTCTTCCTGTAACCTGCTTGCTACCTGCTGTAAGCTACCCTCATCTATTCCTTTATATATATCACTATTATCTAGTATAACGAACTGTACTCCATTTTTCTCAAATTTTTGAGAGGGCGATCCAAACACCTGCCTATAATTAACAAGCGCTTCTTCACCACGGTTTCGACTAGCCCAAAGGTCGTGATCCCCTGCGGTCAGAAAATACTGAAGTTTTGATTTGTCGAAAACTTTTTTAGCCGCTTCAAGCTCCTCTATCGTTCCGACATTTGTGTAGTCTCCAAGCCCAATTACAAAATTAATTCCCATACCCTGGGCCTGCGTAAGCGCTTTGGCAAGTAAGTCATTCTCATTTTCACTATCCGCAACCAAGGCAAATTTTAAAATCGCAGTTTTCTGCTGCTTTTGATGCGCTTCTTCCTGTTTCTCACCTTTCTTCCCTTGCCAGCTCAAACCAACAGCAACCGACAAAATAACCAAAATAATCAACAAAGCAAATTTTTTCATTCACTCCAATTATTCGAATAATCAAAGTAGATTCTTCTTTTTGTCATATCCGAGTTTCTTATTCAACAGCTCTTCCTCAACAAACGTATCTCGAGTCCCCAATCGATGAACGAGTTTAATAACATCCCGCCAGAATTCCCTGCCGGCTTCCGTCTTCATTATCCGCTCGACAATTTTGCTATAGCCTCGATTATGCTTGACAATCAATGAAACCTTACCGACTGTGTCGCTTGAAACTTTGAGAAAATTCTGAATCGCCTCATAACCCCATCCTTTTATGAGAAGCACGGCAATTGCCAATCTCTTGGCAAGAACCACCTTTTCAGTAGGCGTTAGCAAATCGTTAAGAAAAAGGGCTGTCTCTTGCCTGCCCTTAACCTGCGAAACCGCCTCAAGAAGTGTCCCGCTTATTTTATTTTGAACATCAACAGATAAGTATCTTTTGGATATCTGAGCCATAATTCCCCTCACTCCAATTATTCGAATAATCAAAGTATAACAAAATAGTCAATGATTAATGATAACAAGATAAGCTAAGAGTTAAAAAATTTAGAAAATTATGCCGCTTACATCTTCCCCGGAGCCGAAATACCCAGTAGATTAAGCCCTTTTTCAAGAATTTTGGCTGTGGCATGTGTCAAAAACAATCTGCGCGACCGATCCGGTTCTTTGGAATCTATAATCCTCAAATTGTTGTACATCGCGTTATACTTTTGGGCAACCTCGAATAAAAAGCCGGCAATTTGGTTCGGCGCAAAAGAACTGGCCGCATCCACAACTACTTCTTCAAAATGTCCCAATGCTCGCAAAAGTATCCTCTCTTCGTTAGCCAAATCCGAAAAATCTGCCCGCTGACCTACCGACCTACCGACCCACCGACCTTTTTCCAGCACCGATCGGCACCTCGCATGGGTGTATTGCAAATACGGCCCGGAATTTCCTTCCAGGCTCATCGCCTCCTCAAATGAAAACTTAATATCCTGAGAGGCATTACCCTTCAAAAAAGCATATTTGACTGCTCCAACGGCAACAACCTCTGCTATTTTGTCCGGGTCTTGCTGTTTGCCTTTTTCGCTTTGCCGAGTAAATTCAAGCGCCCTTTTCCCTGCCTCATCCAGAATCCAGCTTGCCGATATCACGTTGCCAAGTCTTGAAGAAATCTTACCGCCCGGCATCCTAACCATGCCGTGGGCCACGTGCTGAGTTTTCTTGGCTATTGCAGGTCCGACCTGTTTAATGGCAGCAAGTAGCACCTTAAAATACTCGGCAATTTCGTTACCAGTAACAATAATTGAAAGATTGTAGGCGAAGTCTTCATATTTTTTGAAAGCCAAACCCAACTCTTTAGCTTCATAAGTGGGCAAGCCCGCACCCGTTATAAAAACCCGGTTATGCAAACCGTACTTCTCGCCGGGGAAAATAACTGCGCCTTTGCTCATTTCAAAAACTCTTCCAAGGTTTTTCTTGACAATTTCCACACCCAATGTGCCGACTTCACTTTCGAAATAGTAAAGATCAAAGCGTGTTCCCAAGCGTTTGTAGATTGCTTCGAAATTCTCAAGACTCCAAGCCTTCCCAAGCTTATACTCGATAATGACGTCTTGCTTTTCATAAATTTCCTGATTGATTTTGATTATTTCCTCTTTTGCTTTAGCATCCGTCTCGTAAGCCTCTGCCCCAGCAGCATAACAAAGCCCCAAAAAATCAATCCTCTCCCCCAGGTTCTTATTTGCCAAATTTTTGATATTTAATTTTTTATTTTTAATATGGAATCTCATCCCCCAAACGCACTTGGCAACATGAAGTCCCACATCGCCCTGATAATTGGCGCGTTTGACTTGTGCTCCGAGGGCCTCGAACATCCGACTTATAGCCTCACCCACGCTATTTGAGTAGAGATGCCCCACATGGAACTCCTTAAAAGGATTTGGGTCCGTAAACTCGACAATTATCTTTTTTGAAGAATAAGGGCTGCCAAAAGCTTTTTTGTTGAGTAATTTTTCTACCTCTTTTTGCCAAATATTGTCTTTGATAAAAAAATTAATAAATCCGGGCTCTTTAACCTCTAGTTTTTCAAGGTAAGGCTGACTTTTTAGACTATCAGCCAAAATCTTAGCAAACTCCATTGGCGATTGATAAAGTTCGTCCTTGTTTCTTGTTTCTTGTTTCTTGTTTCTTGTTGCGATTCTGAGCGCAATGTTGCTGCTATAATCCCCAAATTTCTCATCAGCGGTCCTTGTAACTTCTATCCCACCATCCCACTGACCCACCACCCCACTAACCACTTTCTCAATATCTTTTTTAATTTGACTTCTTAGCATATGCAGTAATTGTCAGATCTCGAAATATAAATGTCAAGGGAAAATTATCGCAGTCAGATCAGAATATGGAAAAACCTGCAAGATTAACTTTTGGTCGTTAGGTGACGACGGGCTTCTTCTCTATTTCTTGTGTCTAAGTCATGCTTTAAATCTCTCACAACAATTGGACGTGCGGCCCTTAATACCAAGTTGAAAAAATCGTTATCTCTTCTAATCACTCTAATTTCTGTATTGCCGATTATGACTTCATTATCACCAATTTCTCCGCTAGCACTTAAATGTAGGAAGGTTACAGCATCCCATGGCAAATTTAATTTCATGGGTACTCTTTGCTCTTGCCCTACCTTTTCAATTCTGGTTCGAGCCAGAGCAAATATTCCCAATCTAGGAGACCTTCTATCCCTTAAGCCCTTTTCTATGTCATTTTGTGTCCAGTGTAATTGCAGTATAAAATCTGAATTCACTAAAATAGCATTCCCTTCCGTTACCAGCACTGGTTCACTAAAAGGCTGGGGTTCGTGCTTTCTAATAGTATCTACTTTACCTGAAACCACACGTTCTCTAAAATTAGTCATAAATAGGAGCAGATGAACACAAAATACTAGATCAATGAAAGATAATTATACCTCAGACAACCAAATATGACAACTATGGGATGTTAATTAACAGTGTAACTCTTACCGCCACTCTCTATTTCTATGGTACCAACTGTATCATTTCTTAATATTTTGATACCTTTTGACGTTAATAAATCCAATACTTCTTTGTGTGGGTGGCCAAACCTGTTTTTGCCGACTTGAATGACGGCTATCTTTGGACTAGCTAATTCTAAAAGCGCCTCACTCGTGCCGGTTTTTGAACCATGGTGAGAAATCTTAAGAATCTGACAATGTTTATTTATTAACCCTTCAAGAATCTCTTTTGCTAAATCTCCGGTCAAATAGGCGCAGAACCTTGGTCCTGAGCTTGCTTGCCCTGAGATTTTCGAACGGGTCGAAGGATCTCCATATTCAATCCTCACAACCACTGAACTTTCGTTCAAATCAGTTGGCGCAAGTGTTTGCCAAATACTTAACCTTTCAGCCGTTGGCCATAGAACTTCTAAACTCGTCTTATCCAGCTTGATCAGGTCTCCCTCTTTTGCCAAATGGACTTGCGATTTTTCAGCACTCAGCAATTTCTGCCATTCGTCAAAAAGCGCTGTTTCATTTTCAACGCCATTCCATACAACTCTCTCAACTTTATACCTGTTAAAAATCTCAACCTGACCTTCTATGTGATCCTCTTGCGCGTGCGTTAGAATCATCATTTCAATTGTCCTATCCCAGAACGGCATTTTGGAAGACAAGCAATCGACAACTTTAGTACCTGGCCCTCCATCAACAACGACTTGTTTCCCTTTTGGCGTCACAATCAAAATGCCGTCCCCCTGCCCAACATCACAAAAAATAAGCTTAAGCCTGCCAGCCTTTTGACTTTCCAAAGTAAACAGAATTCCGAGAACTATTAGGATAATCGCCGACAGTAAAACAAATTTAGTTGAACCTTTAATTTTCATTCAGCCTTTTACAACAAGCCGTTTTAAGATCTGACCTTAAAATACTTAAAATATTTGAATAGTTGCCAATATTCTCACCACTTCCGAGAAATATAAGGCCGGAACATAGGCAAAATAGGCTAAAACTTGCGCCAAAGGCATAAAGGTCAAACTTGCAAAAGCTATTAAAAACCCCAGAATCATAATGGGAAAAACCACTTCTGCAACCAAAATATTGGCAATCGGTGCCAGTGGCGAAACGCGCGAAAAATAAAACAAAATTACGGGAGCTGTAAACAGATAAGCACTTGTAGCAATCGCTGCATTTTCGCCCAAAAACGGCAGTTTTTTGAAAATCTCCTTGAGCTTTTGGCCTAAAGTGATTATGCCCAAAGTTGCCGCAAAGGTTAATTGGAACGAAACCTCAAAGAGCGCTTGTGGCCAAATCAAAACTATCATAAGAGCAGCAATAACAAGTGAGAAGATAACGCTCGCCTCTCTTCCCAAAAATATTGCCAAACTAGAAACTAAAACCATAATGCTTGCCCTAATAACAGGCGGCTCAAAACCGGTTAAAAACGCGTAAGTAAATACGGCCAAAATCGCCAAAATCATACTTTGTCTTCTACCAACATACCTTGCCAGTGCCAGAAAAATTCCCGCTACAATCATCAAGTTTTGGCCGGAAACTACTACCACATGGATGGTTCCTGTCTTAATAAGCTCATCCCGAAACTGCTTACCAATCGTATCCACTCCAAGCACAGTTCCGACAACCAATGTCGCCTCACGCGAAGGCAAAAGCGCACTCACATTTTTAGAAATTTTGTCTCTCAGCTCTGATCTAAACCTCAAAAGACCTGATCTTTCACCTATTTTCTCAACACTTGCACCAAACATTCTTCCTTTTTCATCAAAAGTACCTTCAATCAGCAGCCGGTCACCGACTCGATATCTTGGATATAAATCAACATAAACCCGTGAATCAGCAACATAAATCACTTGAGAAAAATCATAAATTCTTGGCTCGCGCTTAATGGTCGCCTCAAACTTTAGAGGCTGATTTTTAGGTAATGTTATGGGCTGGTTAAGCCAGATTCGAATGGTTGCGACAATAATTAAAAAAATAATGAAAATTATCAAGTGAACTTTCGACACGATGTCAACTCAGGCTGTAAACTTCTCCACAAGGTCGAAGATTAATATTGTTCGAGCTTGTCGAGAACTTCCACAATTTTGATTTTTGATATTTGATTTTTAATTTAAATCTGTTAATAAACCGTAATCAGATCCTTAATTTTGTCATAGGTGGCGCTTCCAACCGCTTTTTTGCCTAACAAGTCTTCTTTGGCGCTGTAAGGGCGCGAGGCGATGATTTTTTGGGCCGTTACCGGCCCAATACTCGGCAGGCTGTCAAGTTGTGCCTCCGTTGCCGTGTTAATGTTGATCAAACTTGCTGCAACCTCTCCTGCTACACTGCCTGCTGAACCTGACGATACGGGATCGTTATGGCTTGGAATGTAAACTTTAGTCCCGTCGCTAAGCTTGGCCGCCAAGTTAATGCGCGCCGAATCGGCGTCCTGGCTAAGTCCCCCGGCTGCCACGACCGCATCGTTGACCCTGGAATCCGCCGCCAATTTATAAATGCCCGGATTTTTAACCGCCCCGTCAACATGCACAATAATTTCTCCG
>Ga0209542_10019569_pt1 | contig 10823 bp, 11 predicted proteins | sample RifCSPhighO2_01_FD_184028 | JGI IMG/M metagenome (GOLD analysis project Ga0209542, IMG submission 184028) | Soil microbial communities from Rifle, Colorado - Rifle CSP2_plank highO2_0.1 (SPAdes) (version 2) | ecosystem: Environmental > Terrestrial > Deep subsurface > Rock core/Sediment ...
TGGCTTTAAATGGCGGCGGCGGTAGAACACCTTTCGGAGAAGAAGTAGCAAAAGAATATTCTGAAACAGTAGCTACAAAAATAGATGCGGAAGTTTCAAAAATAATTAATGATGGAATCCAGTCTGCCGAGAAAGTCTTGTCCGAACACCGTAAAGCTTTCGACGCTATTGCGCACAAACTTATTGAGGTAGAGACCTTAGAACAAGCAGACTACGAGAAGCTAATTTTAGCTCATGGCATCGAACTGAAAAAGAAAGAAGAAAAGGCGACACTCGAGGTGGCTAGGTAGCCTCTCTGTGTGTTTGTTTTTTTGGTAGATATAATATATTCTGTCATTATAACCGTCCTTAGCTCAGTTGGTTAGAGCACAGAGCTTATACCTCTGGGGTCCTTGGTTCGAATCCAAGAGGACGGACAAGTGTGATATCATTAATCTATGAAAGAAAAAATCAAACAACAACCCATACCTCTAACACCTGCTTCGCGCGCAGAGGCTCTGACCAAACTAGCTCCAGAACGAGAAGGTTCTTTTAAGTTATTTTCTGCTCTCTCTGCAGCAACACAGGATTTTATTCTGGCAGATATTACAGAAAAAATAAAAAATGGAATGAATAGAAAAGATGCCTTAGATAGGCTAGAATTTCTAGTCGGGAAAGGAAGTGACTTTGAAGATATCACTGTGGAGGATTCAGATAGGGATATAAATTTTAAAGTAATGACTCCTGACGACTCAGACAAGACTCATAAGCCACAGCCTTCCCAGGAAGAAACAAAATTAAAAAGGGAAATAGATGATAGAATGAAAGACTTTAGTAAATACGAAGAAGCTACAAGAGAAATTGCAGAAAAGCCTGCCAAAAAGAAAGAGAACTAAATTTATTACTCAAAATGAAACTCATTGGTTTTTTGGTGGACTTTTTGTTTTAGGAGGGGATAGTCATGAAGTTCGGGATCTTCTTCGATAAGTCTGATCGCTTCCGTGCGAGCGGCTTCTACCATTTTAATATTTTTAATAGCTTCCATGCCGAGGTCAGTGATGCCCCACTGCTTGGAGCCTCCTAGCTCGCCCGCTCCGCGAAGCGTGAGGTCGAGCTCGGCTAATTCAAAGCCATTCTTGGCAGTCTTTAGAGCTTTCAATCTCTCAATTGTTTTTTCACTTTTGGCTTCTGCAAAGACATAGCAGTAGGCTTGGTGCGTGCTTCGGATTACGCGTCCACGGAGCTGGTGGAGCTGAGCGAGTCCGAAGCGCTCGGCACCCTCGATGATTATTACCGTAGCGTTCGGCACATTTACTCCAACTTCGACGACGCTTGTAGCGCATAAAATATGTATTTTCCCATCCGTAAAATCTTGCATCACTTCTTCCTTTTTTTCTTTACTCATTTTACTATGCAGAACACTTACCTCGTATTTAGGGAACACGTCTTTCTTTAGGCGCTTCGCTTCTTCTACGGCAGACTTTACATTTAGCGCCGCTTCTTTTTCAGGATCTGGTTCAAAAATTCTCGGGCAGATTACATATAGTTGTCTACCGGCTTCCAACTCTTTTCGTATTTTTTCATATGTTTCGTCACGTTTGTTGGGCGTAATTATTTCCGTAATTACTTCTTTGCGTCCGGCTGGCATCTCATCTAAGAGTGATAAATCCAGGTCGCCATAAATTGTGAGCGCAAGCGTACGAGGAATGGGGGTCGCCGTCATGGAGAGTAAATGCGGCGCTAAGCCGTCTTTGCGGACAAGTTTGCGCCGTTGCGCCGTTCCGAATCTGTGCTGTTCATCTATTATCGAGAGGGCTAAATTTTTAAATTTTACTGATTTTTGAATTAAGGCATGGGTACCGATTAAAATGGGTATCTCGCCATTAGCTACCCATTTCAAAAGTTGGGCGCGGGAGATAGTGGTCCAAGTGGGGGTTCGCCAGTTGGCGGAGGATTTAGATGGAAACTTTCTACATCCCGAGCCAGTAATAAGACCGATATTGATAGGCAGTCCACCGGCTGGCGGACTGAAATATTGGATGAAAGATTCAAAGTGTTGAGTGGCTAGGATTTCAGTTGGGGCCATGTAAGCTACTTGTAAATTGCCAAAGTTCTGCCCATTTGGCCGCTGTTGTACTGTCATATATGAAGCGGTGGCGGCTACAGCTGTTTTACCACTGCCGACGTCACCCTCAAGTAGGCGCGACATGGGGAAGTTCTTAGCCATGTCTTCTAGAATCGTTCGAATGGATTTTTCCTGAGAATTGGTAGGTTCGAAAGGAAAGCGTTTTAAAAATTCTTGAACGGTATCTGGATCTGGCAATATCTGAAAAGACTTATTTTTCCTGTACTCATGTTTGTCATGTTGGCGTTCGAGCTGGATACAGAAAACTTCTTCAAAGGCGAAGCGCTTGCGCGCGGACTCGGCGTCCTTCTTGTTTTTAGGTTTATGAATCCAGACTAGGGAAGTCTTAAGCGTAGGTAAATTATATTTATTTAAAATATCTGCCGGAATATAGTCATTCACTTTGTCTAATGTTTTGTCTCTTAATACTTTCTCTATGGTGTGGTAGAACCATTTTGAAGTTATGCCTCTAGTTTCCGGATAAATAGGGTAGGAGAGACCACCCCCAACCCCCTCCTTGTAAAGGTGGGGAGGATTCCTCTCCCCATGCGAAGGGGGAGTGCCCAAATTTAAACTAGGGCGAGGGGGTTTAAATAAACTATCGTGAGAGTCGATAGGCATATTTCCAATTTTTTCAAATTCTGGATTGGCTAGGTAGAGGCCATTTTTACTGAGGGTGACTTTACCCGTGAGCTTTACGCCATCTCCATTATGGAGCATCTTTGCTAAGTAGGCTTGGTTAAACCAAATTATTTTTATTTTCCCAGAGATGTCTTCTATTTGCCCCTCGGCCATTGGCACCTTTGAGTGGAAGCCTTTTTTTGTTTTTAATTTTGAAACTTTTCCGTAGACGGTGGCATTTTCGCCCGGGATTAAATCTGCCACTTTCATAACAGTGCTAATTTCGCTATAACGAACAGGGAAGTGGAAAAGTAGGTCCGCTACCGAGAAAAGCTTAAGGCGATGCAAGGCTTTTTTCTGACTTGGGTCCAGGCGGAATTTTAGTTCGAGTTTGTCATGAAGTTCCATCTTTAGATTATATGAGTTTTCTCTATTGTTTGCTAGGTAATGATTGTATCGTAATTATATTTATGTTATATTCAAATTATGAATTCCATTTTAAATTCAGAGATTTTCTTTTTCATATCCTCCTTCGGATTTGTATTTTTGTGGATTTTGACCGCAATATTATTGTTTTATCTTATTCGCGCTACAAAAACCTTCTACAGGATTATGAGTAAGGTTGAGGGTGATATAGATGCCATAGGCGACACTACAAAAGAAATTCTGGAAGATATGCGAGATAGCACTGTCTTTAACTTTCTATTTAAAAAGAAAAGAAAGTCTCGCAAAGAATAAAATATTTTAATTTGCGGAGGCGGTGAGATTCGAACTCACGGTCCGGTAAAGGACGGCGGTTTAGTAAACCGCTGATTTAAACCACTCATCCACGCCTCCAATATACTTCGTATTGTCGCAATGCTGTGAATGAGTGGTTCTCTCTCTTCGCTCGCGGGTAAGAGCAAAGCAGTTTGCCCTTACCCCATCTCATCCACGTCTCCAAAATACAGCCAGAGTATAACAGGAAAAATGGAAAAATACCAAGAATGTGTTAGAGTAATTACGTAATTAAATACGTATTTAATTACGTATGGAGCCGTGTCAGAGCGGTCTAACGTACCTCTTTGCTAAAGAGGCAGGGGCTTCAAAACCCCTCGGCGGTTCGAATCCGCCCGGCTCCGCCAGTAGTTTTGAAAAATGAGCATCAAGGTAACCTTATTTTGCGCTACATTTCAAAACGAAAAAGTGATAAAATGAGTAAGCCCTAAAGGGATTCGAACTTATATGAGCAAAGAAGCAACATTAGAAAAAGTTTTAAAACTCAGAAAGATCTTCCAGACTGGGCTAATTCCTATTGTTGAGAATCATGAAGCTCATCCCGAAGAACTAGATAAAGGGAGCAGAGAGCGATATCTCTATTTTACTCTTGTCCCCGCTTTGAACTTTCAACGAAACTCACCCAACCTTTGGAAGTCGGCTTATGAGACATGGCAAGATGAAAAGACTAATTACGTTTTCTTCCCAGAGAAAGTAGTGGTCGCAGACTATAAGACTTTCCAAGCCGATCTTAATAAACACAAGCTTTCGCTTCAGCCGAATAAGCATGCGCATATTTGGTTTACGCTTTGCAAGACACTGCACGAAGAATTTGAAAGTGACCCAAGAAAACTTTTGAGTAATGTTTTGTTTGATGTGCCGGCAGCAATCCAGCATCTTCTAGATAACAAAAAGCAATTTCCTTACTTAAGCGGGCCGAAACTTTCCAATTACTGGCTCTATATTCTTGATTATTATACTGATGTGAAGTTTCAAAACAAAAGCGAAATTTCTATTATTCCTGATACTCACATTATTCAGTCTTCGATTCAATTAGGTTTAGTTTCAGATACAGCTAAACCAGAAGAAGTCGCATCGGCTTGGAAGACAATCCTATCGGGTACGGAGCTTTCACCCTCACAAATGCATTCAGCGCTTTGGCACTGGAGTAGAAATGGATTTTTACCAGCGATTTAGATACACCTTATGACAAAACTTAAAAGCACAAAAAAGAACCTTAGTATCTCACCAGAACGGCTGGCACAACTTCGTCGCGCCACACTCATTGCTTCTGCTGGTTCATCTACACGTCTTGAAGGCTCAACACTCTCGGATAAAGAAGTAGAGCAGGTGGCTAATATTGTTTTTGGGCAAAAGTAGGAATATCGAAGAGGGCAGGATTTTCTTTGTAGATTCGCCTTAGATCACGTACAATTTTATCAACGCTCCTGAAATCAAGCCGTCTCGGTTCTAATTTCGGGACACCACCACCGCATAGCAAGTCTAGAACGGTAGAATTATTGGCTCATGGGTGCTATAATTAAAATATGGAAACGATAAAAAATAATTGGGTGCTGGCTTTATTTATAGCCCTAGTTTTATTCTCTGCTGTTTTCTTTATTTCAGCCAGAGGTTTTTCTGGACAAGGATCTTATGTTGAAGTGAAAGGTCTTTCAGAAAGGATTGTAAAAGCAGATACGGCTATCTGGTCTATGAGCTTTGAAGTAAAGTCTAACAACATTGATTTACTTTATTCTGACATAGAAAACAACATAGGTATAATAAAAAAGTTTCTAGCAGACAAAGGATTTGAGAACTTGGAAATAAACGTTGCGCCGGTAAATATTTACCAAGATACATTCCGAGACGCTTCTTTCCGATACAATTCCACAAATCAAGTATCCGTCTATACCAAGAAAGTTGATCTAGCTAAATCAGCTTCGAATGAAACACTGCTACTGGTCAAAAATGGAGTAGTTCTAAATCAGAACAATATCTCATTTGAATTTTCAGATCTTAATAGTATAAAACCAGAAATGCTTGCGGAAGCGATAAAGAATGCCCGTGACACAGCATCTCAGTTTGCTCAAAATACAGATGCTTCTATCGGTAGTGTGGCCCGTGGCAACCAAGGAGTTTTCGATATCACGGAAAAGGATCCTGGCTCTCCAGAATATAAAAAGATCCGTCTTGTTTCAACCCTACGTTTCTTGTTGAAATAAATACAAACCAATATTTTACTTAACAGTCTTCTTTGCTTTAGATACCGCGCTTTTTACACTCTTTTCTGTAGTCGACTTGATATGTTTCCAGTCCTTCTTTAGCGCTTTTGTAAAAGCGGCAATCTCTGTAGCTGTCGCGCCCCGAGATACATAAGGCTTCACCACGTCATCTATAATGTTGCTGTACAAAGACTCACTTAAATTTTTTGCTTTTCTAAGTTCCCCTGAGATTTTCTTGCTCGCTTCCACTGTCCACTTTTTTGCGGACTTTTGATGTTTCCTTCCTTCGGGCCCTAAGAAATAATATGCCGCACTTCCTAGAGCGGCTGCGGAAGCTCCGAGAGCCATTATTTTACCCCCTGATATTGACTTACCTTTTTTAGTTTTTTTCATAAATATTATTTAATGTAATTAAATATAATAATTTCGGCCACAAGGTAATTGTACCATATTTTATATAGTTTCTGGTATAATATTTGTATGTTAAAAGATTTTAAACAATTCTTATTGAGAGGCAACGTGGTGGATCTAGCTGTGGGTGTGGTTATCGGAGCGGCCTTCGGCACAGTTGTTACAGCTCTAGTTTCCGACTTGCTGACCCCATTTATCTCAGCTATTGCCCGCGTGCCGGATTTTAGCGGATTATTGTTTACCTTCAATGGAAGCAAATTTATGTACGGCCATTTTCTAAATGCTGTAATTTCTTTTGTATTGGTGGCGAGCGCGGTGTTTTTCTTTGTAGTGAAGCCCATGAATTTACTCATTTCTCGTTCCCATAAAGGACCTCCAGCTGACCCAACTACCAAAAAGTGTTCGGAATGCCTAAGTGAAATACCAATAGGGGCTAAGAGGTGCAGTGCTTGTACCCAGGTGATAGCGTAGACTTTTAAAAAGTATGCTAAAATAAAGGGGTCGGGGATTATCAATTTTAGAATTAAATTTTCTATGATTAAAGGAGACCACTAAGACGTGAAATACTTATTGTGAGAAGAGGCAACACCGAGAGTTATTTGGGTTGCTTCTTTTGTGTTATTATTGGAATTATTATGCAAACGAGCGAACCTAAGGTTATGAAAAGTTCTTGTTCCTACTGCGGGGATGCTCCGGTAAATCATACGCTATCTTTCCTCGAGGGTTTTATTACCAACACTGTAGATGCTCACGCATTTAAAATTATCAAGCATGCCCCTTCTTTTTTAAAAAAGTTCGTTGATTTTATTCCTGGGTTTTTATTTGAAAATTTAGCCCTGTTCGGACTTGTAGAATTTTCAACCGACATCGGCAAATCTGCCACCTTTCGTTCTAAAATTATTTGGGAAGAGGCCAAGCGGAGGGGGATACTGATGGAGCAAGTTATTTTCAACGGCCGACCGCTCGACTACTATAGAGCTCCGCTCAAACTTAAAAATAAAATCCAGAAGTTTTACTTTGAAAGTATTCCTATCCGTCCCGAGCTTGCGGAGATGAGCCAGAATTGGGATGACAAGGTAATCCTTAAGAGAGAATTTACTAAACATAATATTCCAATACCCGCCTATTACGAAATAGCACTCTGGAACCTTAAAAAGAGAGAAGAAATATTTTCTAAACTTAAAAAGCCGGTAATAGTAAAACCCCGGGTAGGTTCTCGCGGTAGGCACACTATCACTAATATAAATAATTTAAACCAGCTAGAGGATGGTGTGCGGGTTTCCTCACAACTCTGCCCGTACCTTATCATTGAAGAGCACTTACAGGGGAGTGTCTGCCGGGCGACTTTTGTAAATGGAATTTTAGCGGGATTTTATCGTGGACAGGCGCCCGCCATTGTGGGCGACGGCAAAAAAACGATAAAAGAACTTATTGAAGAGAAGGATCGAGCAAGGAATGAACGAGTAGAGCCAGTGCGAATTTCCAAAGAATTTCATAACCATATTGGGCGTTCCGGATTTACATTTTTAGATATTTTACCTGAAGGTGTGATACTGCCACTTTCACACCGTATCGGAAGGCTCTTCGGAGGTACAACTCGGGAAATGCTAGATGATTTACATCCGAGCTTCATTCCTATTTTAAAAGAAGCAGAAAAGGTGGTGGGGCTCTCGGTGGTGGGCTTCGACTGCATAATCCCAGACCCGACTAAGGACGCTAACTCTCAAAGGTGGGGGATTATAGAATGTAATTCCTTACCATTTATAGATTTGCATTATTTTGCGCTCGAAGGTAAGCCCAAGAATATAGCCGGCATGATCTGGGATATGTGGGAATAAAAATATCATGATATAAATACATACTAGTGCGCTATAGTGAAGGCGATTACTTTTTTAGCGCCGGCTTGCTTTAGAGTTTTGCGGGCCTCACCGAGAGTAGCGCCGGTGGTGGTTACATCATCTATTAAAATTATGTTTCTATTTTTTATTCTCTCGGGATTTTTCGTAGTGAAGGAGCCGATGATGTTCTGGAGGCGATCTCGGCGGTTTTCAATATGGGCTTGATGTTTCTGGTCGCTGGTTTTGATTAAGACATCATTTTCTAATTTAAAATTTTCATTTTTGTCTAAAGTCACCAAATTTTTACATATTAGTTCTGCTTGGTTAAATCCGCGCTCTCGTCGCCGCGAGGAAGAGAGGGGGACGGGCACCAAGAGAGCATTATGGAAATTCTCCATCACAGATAAATCACCAAGCTCTTCTAGAATTCTGCCATACAGAACTTCGGCGAAGACTTGGGCCAGCTTCTTTTTGCCGTTATACTTTAGAAGCCAGACGGATTTCTTGATAGGTGGGTGGCGGTAGTCGAAAAGCGGGAAAATCCATTTAGCACTTTCACGTTCTGCATTTGGGGAGGAGGATAAGCATGCTATGCATAAATCCGCTCCGCTTACTCCACAGGAGATACAGCGAGTCGGGAAAACTATCTCCAATATAGTGTTTAAAATCCACATTATGATATAATATTAGCACGACTTTATATGGATAATCCTTTTAGAAAAATACTTGGAAGCATAAATATGTTTGGAGGAGAGGATGGAGGTAACGCTGTCGGAGTAGACATCGGCTCTTCCGCAATAAAAGTAGTAGAAATAAAAAAGAAGAAGGGTAAAGCAGTACTCGAGACTTACGGAGCTATAGCTTTAGGGCCTTATGACGAAACTGACATTGGGCGAGTGACTAATCTGCCGGTACAGAAGATAACTGAAGCACTAATAGAAGTTTTAAAGCAGTCCGGCATTACGGGTGATTCGCTTGCCTTTGCTGTGCCAATACAATCTAGCTTAATCTTCACGGTGGAGCTACCGGTGGCTATTAAAGAGAATGAAATGGAATCAATAGTATCCACTGAGGCTCGGAAGTATATTCCGGTGCCTATTACCGAGGTTTCCTTAGATTATTTTATTTTACCGCATCGTGAAGAATCCTTCGAAGAGAGGAATAGCCCTGACCCTACTTCTAAGCAGGCTTTAAAAAAGCAAGTACTCGTGGTTGCAACGCAGAATGATGCAATTGCAAAAATTAAATCCATCGTTGGCGGCTCTGGACTCAAAGCTTCTTTTTTTGAAATCGAAATATTCTCCTCTATTCGTTCTAATTTTGAACATGAGCTTTCCCCAGTTCTTCTAATTGATTTTGGTGCGTCACGGACTAAGCTTTCTATTGTGGAATTCGGCATGGTGAAGAGTTATCACACTATTGATCGTGGCGGAGCCGATATTTCAGCTTCGATTTCCAAGTCTTTGGGCGTTACTTTCTCGGAAGCGGAAAAAATGAAGAAAGAGTTCGGACTTTTTGGTAATCCGGCGGAGAAAGCATTATCTGAGATCATAAAAACTCACATCGACTATATCTTTTCTGAAACCAATAATGTATTATTAGGATACGAAAAGAAAAATGACCGTACGATAAGCAAGGTTATATTCTCCGGAGGTGGGGCGTTACTCAAAGGACTTCACGAGGTGGCAGTAAATAATTTCAGAGCCGAGATAGTGACAGGGCATCCATTTTCCAAAGTAGGGGCACCGGCCTTTCTAGACAAGGTACTCGAAACAATGGGTCCGGAGTTCGCTGTAGCCTTGGGACTCGCTTTACGAAAATTACAATAGGTGCGATAATTAAGATAGTTCAAAGTATAAATTTCATAAAGTTTGTAAAGTAAAATATGGAGCCAAATTTTCAAACATCATTCATACCTAAAAAGCCGATGATACAACAGCGAGCTGTTCCATCACGTTCGGTGGGGTTGTTTACGATTACTTCAATTTTTATTTTATTTTCCGTTATCATCGCTTCAGGCGGGCTGTTTTTTTACAAAGGAGTTCTAGCTAAGAGTATTACAAGTATGAGCAATGATCTCGAGGTTGCCAAGAACAGATTTGAACCGGCTAAAATAGCTCAACTGCAAGTCTTAGACAAGCGATTGAATGCTTCAAGTGAAATTCTTTCATCACATATATCTATCTCTCCGATTTTCAAGGCACTCCAGAACCTGACACTTAAGACAGTTCGTTATACGAAATTTACCTATAGTATAAACGACGAACCGAGCGCAAAAGTGATGGTCAAAATGACTGGAGTTGCCTTGGGCTATCGTTCGGTGGCGCTTCAGGCGGACCTCTTTCCGGATAATAAGAATATCGTAGACCCGGTTTTTTCCAATTTGGTGCTTGACGATAAAGGCAATGTTATGTTTGAGCTTACTTTTTCGGTCGACCCCGCTTTTGTTAATTATGGACAATCTCTAAAAGTAGAGGACGATAGCTCTGAACCCTCTATGCCGGAGACAGGAATATAAATTTATGTCTAGATTCGTAATACCAATCATTTTAATAGGAATATCCGTCGCAACTTTTTTTACCTTTACGGATCCAATCTACAGCGAGATCTCAGCTCTGCAAGAAAAGAAAACATCTTATGATGAGGCGCTGACTAACTCCAAGGCTCTCGAAAACGAGCGTGATAAATTAACCCAAAAGTTTAATTCCATCAGTGGTGAAAACTTGGAAAAGCTGGAGAAGCTTTTGCCTGAGAATGTGGACAACATTCGCTTAATCCTAGAGATTGAACAAATAGCTGCGCCTTACGGCATGGCCCTCAAGGATGTGAGGTACAACACTACTAAGAATGATGCTCTAGCTCAGAATGGTG
>Ga0209542_10019570_pt1 | contig 10823 bp, 11 predicted proteins | sample RifCSPhighO2_01_FD_184028 | JGI IMG/M metagenome (GOLD analysis project Ga0209542, IMG submission 184028) | Soil microbial communities from Rifle, Colorado - Rifle CSP2_plank highO2_0.1 (SPAdes) (version 2) | ecosystem: Environmental > Terrestrial > Deep subsurface > Rock core/Sediment ...
GATGGCAAAGATCTTAAGGTTTTCGCCAAGGGCTTGCGCAACGCCGTGTTTATGGCTACGCATTTTGTGACGGGAGAAATTTGGGCCACGGAAATGGGCCGTGATTTTCTGGGCGATGATCTTCCGCCAGATGAAATCAATATCCTTAAAGAGGATGGAGACTATGGCTGGCCGTACTGCTATGGGAAGAACGTTTCAGATACCGCGTACGCGCAAAACTCCGGCTGTGATAATTTTATTCCTTCGCATATTGATCTGCAGGCGCATTCAGCTCCCTTGGGTTTGGCGTTTATTCCAGAAGACCCTTCGACAAGCTCAGGGCAAGCGGCCTGGCCAGAAGAGTATTGGTATAATTTATTGGTGGCGTATCATGGCTCGTGGAATCGTTCTGAACCAACGGGTTATAAAGTTGTACGATTTAAACTTGATGCCCACGGAAATTACGAAGGCATGGATTCGACAGGCTCACCACAAGGGGAAGATTTTATTTCAGGCTGGCTTGACGGTGATCGAGCGCTTGGCCGGCCAGTTGATATTCTTGTTCAGCCTGGCGGAGTGATGTATATCTCCGACGACAAAGCTGGTGTCATCTATAAGGTTATGGTACATTAGGGTTGTGAAAACATTTTTATCGCAAATCGGCATGAGGTCTTTTATTTTGAGCGTTGCCGCCCTTTTCTTGGCCGGGTCTTTGGGTTTCAGCTATTTTGGAATGGAAATGGAAGTTGGAGGAGAAATGCCAAACTGCCCCTTTATGCTGGGACAGGCCGCAATCTGTACGATGAACCCTTTGGAACATATCGCCGCATGGCAAAACGTGTTCACCGCGCTTGCGCAGAAAAACATTCTGGCTTTTCTCGTATTGGCATCACTCATTTTCTTTTTCGTTGGACGCCTTCGGGGTGCAAGCCATATTCTCTTTGCCCACGAGCTGTACATGGTGAGAAGAAGAGTTGAGATTCCCATTGTACTCTCTCCACTTGAAGAAGCATTCTTGAGAGGCACTCTTCACTCCAAAATTTTCTAATATATTCATAGTTTCCTCTTAGCGCGAATAATAATTATTACGTTGTTTTTACTATTCTTATGGATGAGTCAACCAATACAAAATTTAATCCCTACTTTGTTCCAGTCGCGGTATTGATCGCGGGAGCCATGATCGCAGGCGCGGTGCTTTATAGCGGCGGGGTTTTCTCGCAATTTCAATTAGCTTCTGTAACAGGGGACACGCCTCAAGAGGTGGCTGGTTTGCAACCGAATGCAGGCGACCAATCGTCAGATAAGATAAAACCAATTACGGCGCAAGATCATATTCGAGGTAATCCAGATGCCCCGGTTAAAATCGTTGAGTTTTCTGACACCGAGTGTCCTTTCTGCAAGCGTTTTCATCCAACCATGCAGCAAGCGCTTCGAGAATATGACGGAAAAGTTGCGTGGGTGTATCGCCACTTTCCTTTAGACCAGCTTCACTCAAAAGCACGAAGGGAAGCCTCGGCTGTTGAGTTAGCTGGCGAGTTAGGAGGTAGCGATAAATTTTGGGCATATCTTGACCGGCTTTTTGAGGTTACTCCTTCAAACGATGGTTTGGATTTGAACCTTCTCGCGCAGATAGCGCAAGAAGTTGGGTTGGATCGCAAGCCGTTCGATGGTCTCGTTGCGCAAAACGACGTGCGAGGCGGCAAATACGCAGATCACATAGAAGCAGACTACCAAGACGCTATTGCTTCCGGGGGAAGGGGAACGCCCTATAGCGTGGTGATTGCGTCAAACGGCAAAAAATTTCCTTTGAGCGGCGCGCAACCATATGAAGCGGTCAAGCAACTAATCGAGCTTGCTCTACAAGAGAAGTAATCACTATGAATAAAATATACCTAGTAATAATCGCAATTGTGCTTCTTGGAGGAGGGTATCTCTTAGGAACATACAATAAAACGAGTGCGCCGGAGACGCAGAATCAGCCCGTATCGCTTACGCCTTCGCATCACGCAAGCGAAACCAGCAACGCCAAGATTGCCGGCGCGCAGCATATCCACGCGCTTGCATATGATGCTGATGGCAATCTTATCCTTGGAACCCACGGGGGACTTTTCAAGAGCATAGACGCGGGAAAAAATTGGCAAAAAGTTGCCACGAAAGGAAGTGTGAACGCAGATGATTGGATGAGCCTTGTTTCAGACCCAAGAAATCGCAAGGTGTTTTTTGCCGGAGGGCATGATCTGGGCGTGATAAAGAGTGATGATAATGGCACTACGTGGATGCGAGCGGACGAAGGAATAAAAGGAACGGATATCCATGGACTTGCAATCAACCAGCGAAATCCTGATATCCTCTTTGTCTATTCAGTAGACAATGGCGTCTTCAAAAGCACTGATAGTGGCGCATCGTGGAAGCGAATGGATGACGGTCCGGAAAACCCGGGAGTCCGCTCTTTTGTCTATATGGCCGTGCAAACGACAATGGATAAATCAATGGGCTGGGACAACTGGGGAGTTCTTCTCGCTGGAACGGCGGATGGCGTCTATCAATCATTCAGTTGCTTCTGCGGTTGGATAAAAACGACCGAGGTTTTCAATAATACCACGGTCTATACGCTCGCTACGCTCCACGAAGATTTGCGCACCATGTACGCCGGAACAAAAGATGGCGCGTGGAAAACGATAGATGAAGGACGTACATGGGAACAGCTTGAGGGGCTCAAAGGGTCAAAGATCGCGGCAATCGCCATTAACCCCGGCAATTCTCAAGAAGTGAGCGCTTCTACCGAGGATGGCACGGTGTATCAATCAGAAGACGCTGGCAATTCCTGGGAGCAAGTCAACTAACAGTAATCAATACAATATGGAAGAACGCTTTGGCACATCTTGACGATCTGTTGCCATTTTCTTATAGTAAAACATCGTCTTTGAAGGACAGGAGACAAATCTATTGACACTTCTTTCTCATAGAATAAGACAAGTCGTAAATTCGAGAGCGATCAAGGGTGGGGACGAGTAGTCGCCCACCCATTTTTTAAAAAGCAATTTTGCTGTATACTAAGTTAATAATATGTTTGAACTCAAAGATAAAGTTGCGTTGGTGACTGGAGCGAGGCGTGGCATGGGCAAAGCCGACGCGCTTGCCCTGGCGTCTCAAGGGGCAAAAGTCGTGGTAACCGACATTGACGAGAAAGCGTGTCAGAAAGTTGCAGAAGAGATAGAGTCCCAAGGAGGCAAAGCTTTGGCGCTTCGAATGGATGTATCCAATAAGGCAGAGGTTGAGCAGGGTTTTGACGAAGCCATCGGCAAATTTGGCCGTTTGGATATTTTGGTGAATAACGCGGGCATCTATGTTCCCAAACCGGCGCTGGAACTTACCGAAGAGGAATGGGATCGGATGATCGCCATTAATCTCAAGGGGCAATTTTTGTGTGCCCAGCGCGCCGCCAAAGAAATGGCAAAAAACAAGTGGGGCCGCATTATTAACATTTCTTCGATTGCGTCAGGGCAAACAGGTGTTGGAATCGCGGGCGGGGTTCATTATACCGCCTCGAAAGGCGGCATCATTGGCATGACAGAAACGCTTGCGCAGGAATGGGCAGAGCTTGGTATTACGGTGAACGTTGTTGCGCCAGGCGCTATTGATACGCCCATGGTTTCCTCGGCGCAGATCCCTCAAGAAGCGATGGCCTCGATGCTCGCGCGCATACCCCTCAAGCGTATGGGGAGGCCCGAGGAGGTGGCGGCTATGGTTGTGTTTTTGGCTTCAGAAGAAGCAAGTTATATTACTGGCGCCACGTTTTATGTTGACGGCGGCTGGCTCGCCGCTTAAAGGGTCAATAATTTCAGATTTAGCAAACGTCTATACGTAAAACATATCTTTATATCAGCTTTGGTATCGCGATCATTCTTGCAGGAGGAGGAATTTTTCTGTTGCAGAATAGATCGGCGTGGCGCGAGAGCGGCGAGTATTCGAGCAGTGATGTAGCAGGGCTTGCCGCGGCTGAAACGGCTAAAACAGTGGAATTAAAGAACGGCGATACCTATAACCTCACTGCTGGTTTTGTCGCGAAAAAACTCGGCAATCGCAGCTATCGCATGCTTGCCTACAACGGTTCAATCCCCGGGCCTTTGATCAAGGCCGAACAAAACGCGGAAGTAACCATCAATTTCAAAAACAACACCGATATCGAGACAACCATCCATTCGCACGGTCTCCGCCTCGACAACGCTTTTGACGGCGTGCCGGATATGACGCAGAAACCGGTGAAGCCCGGCGAATCGTTCACGTACAAAATCAAATTCCCCGATGCCGGAATGTATTGGTATCATCCCCACGCGCGCGAGGATTACGCGCAGGAACTCGGCCTTTATGGAAACTATCTCGTGACTCCAGGCGAATCTGGGTACTGGAATCTAGTGAATCGCGAAGTACCTCTTTTTCTTGACGACATTCTCATTGAAGATGGCCAAATTCGTTTAAGTAAAACAGGGGCCGATCATACGCTCATGGGCAGATTCGGAAACATGATGTTAGTGAACGGCGAGCTGGAGTGGCGCCTTGAAGTAAAGAGGGGCGAAGTCATCCGCTTCTATGTTACCAACGCGGCGAATACCAGAACGTTTAACTTTACGATTCCCGGAGTCAAGATGAAGCTCGTCGGCGGCGACGGCGGCGCGACGGAACGGGAAGAGTGGAAAGATGCGGTTGTCATCGGGTCCTCGGAGCGTTCGGTTGTGGAAGTTCTGTTGGAAAAGGAAGGGTTGTACGTGTTTCAAAACAAAACTCCCGATAATATCTACGCGCTTGGAACAGTTTTGGTGTCAGGCGGTGAAGCTTCGCCATCCTATGCGGAAGCGTTTGCCACACTTCGCACAAATACCGCCGCAGTTAAAAGTATCGATCCCTACCGGCAGTATTTTGACAGACCGATTGATAAGCATCTTGCGCTTACCATCGACATGATGGGGGAGATGATGAGCTCGTCAGGCGGCCATATGATGCCGGATGGGACGATGATGGGCGGAATGGGCATGATGGGCGATGTCCCCGAAGGTGGCATCGAATGGGATGACGATATGCAAATGATGAATGAAATGTCGAATAAAGAAATGACGGATTGGAAGATCGTTGATCGAGAGACTGGCAGGGCCAATATGGACATTAACTGGCAATTCAAAGTCGGCGATGTCGTCAAGATTAGAATCACCAATGACGAGAAATCAGCTCATCCGATGCAGCACCCGATGCATTTTCACGGCCAGCAATTTTTGGTGCTTAACTGGAACGGCGCACAGGAAACGAATCTCGTATGGAAAGATACGGTGCTTGTTCCCGCGGGGCAGTATGTTGATATCCTTCTCAATGTCACCAATCCCGGCGAATGGATGGCGCATTGCCATATCGCTGAACACTTGGAAGCGGGAATGATGTTCTCGTTTCAAGTAGAGTAGTTTGAGGTATAATCGATAAATATGATAGGTCGACATTAAATAGTAAACACCAACGAGAAACATTATGAAAAAATCATCAATTTTGCACGGAACTTCCATTGTCGCGGGGATTTGGGGCGCGCTTGCGTTGTTGGGAGCTTGGATCGCGGGAGAAAGCGGAACCGCATTCGGTTTTTCTCAAGCACATCTGTTTAACGATGCGATTATCCTTCAGCTTATCGCGATTTCTGCCGGAATATGCGCTTTATACCGCCGCCAACTGGAGCGCGAATCATGAGGCAACATATTCATAGCTCGCACGCGGGGCACGATATGCAGAAGATGAGCCATACGGATCACGAGGCGGCAATGACGAATCCGGCAATGGCAAAACAAATGGAGGCGGATATGCGCCGCCGATTTTTGATTTCATTCATTCTTTCCATACCAATCTTTCTTTATTCCCCAGTTGGGATTAATTTTTTTAAGCTTGATTTGCCGACCCCTATCCCGGCAAGTTGGATTCTGTTTATTCTGACCACGCCCATAGTGTTTTGGACCGGGTCTATTTTTATAACCGGTACCTACTATTCGCTCAAGGCTCGCAAACTCAATATGTCGGTTCTGATCGCTACCGGCGTGCTTGCGGCTTATCTCTTTTCTGTGCTGCTTACCTTGATCCAGCCAGACAGCGAAACATTTTATGAAGCTGCTGCCTTGTTAGTAACATTTGTGCTTTTTGGCCACTGGATGGAAATGAAAGCGCGCAGGGGCACATCGGATTCCTTGCGTGCTCTCTTTGATCTTGTGCCGCCAAAGGCAAATGTTATCCGCGGCGGCAAAGAGATGAGCATTCCCAGCGCGGAAATTGCGCATGATGATATTGTCGTATTGCGGCCCGGAGATAAGGTGCCGGTGGATGGTGAGATTACAGAGGGTGAGACTTCTATTGATGAGTCTCTTGTGACGGGAGAGTCTATTCCGGTTGCGAAAAAGAGCGGCGACAAAGTAATAGGTGGATCGGTGAACCTGACGGGCGCGGCAAAGTTCAAAGCCACAAAGGTTGGATCAGAAACCGTGCTGGCGCAGATTATTAAAATGGTGGAGACCGCCCAGAACTCCAAAGCGCCTGGCCAGCGCATTGCCGATAAGGCCGCGGCCGTACTCGTACTCGTTGCTATAGGTTCGGGACTCGCTGCGTTCTTTGGCTGGTATTTTTTTGCTGGCGCGGGTCTCCTTGCGGCGCTCACCTTTGCGGTATCAACTGTTGTTATCGCTTGTCCCGATGCATTAGGGCTTGCGACGCCGACGGCAGTGGCAGTGGGAACCGGCCTTGGCGCCAAGCACAATATTCTCATTAAGGATGCCGCAACGCTTGAGAATACTTCGAAGCTTACCGCGATTGTGCTCGATAAAACAGGCACGCTCACTGAAGGCAAGCCAAAAGTTACCGAAGTCGTTGCCGTTTCTTCATCAAACGAAAACGAAATACTTGCTATCACCGCCGCCGCAGAACGAAATTCGAACCATCCCATAAGCGCCGCCATCATCGAGGAAGCGAAAAAGCGAAATATATCCATTGAAAAGAGGGTAGAGAAGTTTGAAGCGCTTGGCGGTCTTGGTGTTCGCGCTTTAGTCGACGGGAAAGTTATTATAGCTGGAACTGAACGTTTGATGAGGCAAAACAACATTGATCTCACGCCGCTCAAAAGAGAGATTGATCGTTTGCTCGACACAGGGAATACTATTAGTATTATAGCGATTGACGGCAGCGTCGTTGGCGCAATCGGCGTGGCGGATACGGTGCGAGAGACCGCGAAGAAAACGATTCAGAAGCTTAAGGAAATGGGGCTCGAGGTGGCCATGATCACCGGCGATCATGAACAGGTGGCCAAGGCCATCTCCGTTGATCTTGGCATTGATCGTTACTTCGCGCAGGTGCTTCCAGAGGATAAGGCAAAATATATAAAGAAATTGCAAGACGAGGGGAAATTTGTTGCTATGGTGGGCGATGGTATTAACGACGCTCCCGCGCTCGCGCAAGCAGATATTGGCATCGCGATTGGCGCGGGCACGGATGTGGCCATCGAGACTGGCAATATCGTGCTGATGAAATCAGATCCCTATGACATTGTGGCCGCGCTTCGTTTGAGCAAGGCAACAGTCACGAAAATGAAGCAGAATTTATTTTGGGCCGCGATCTACAACGTACTCGCGATTCCCGTTGCCGCCGGCGTATTCTATAATTCGTTTGGGTGGTCTTTGCGGCCCGAGATTTCTGCGCTCTTGATGTCCGCGTCATCTATCATTGTGGCCACAAATGCGGTATTATTAAAGAGGATCGAATCTAAGCTAACAATATAAGCATGCCGCAATTCCAAAAAATCTTTTTATTTCTGCTTCGGGTGTCAATGGGGTGGTTGTTCTTTTACGCTGGCATTACGAAAGTCCTTGATCCGGCTTGGTCAGCCGCCGGTTACCTCAAAGGAGCGCAAACATTTACCGAATTCTACCAGTGGTTGGCAAGTCCTCAACTGCTGCCATTAACAAATTTTCTCAATGAATGGGGTTTAACCTTGATAGGAGCAGCTCTCATCTTGGGAGTTTTTGTCAGACTAAGTGCGGTTCTTGGAGCGGCAATGATGATCTTATACTATTTTCCCGTCTTAAACTTTCCGAATGTCGGCGAGCACTCCTTTATCGTAGACGAACATATCATCTATGCCCTTGCGTTGTTTGTTGTCGGCGCATTCCATTCGGGCCGCCTCTGGGGGTTAGAGAATTGGTGTTCGAATTTGCCTTTGTGCAGAAAATTTCCTAAACTGCGTTATTGGTTTGGATAATAAGCAGGAAGGAGCTATAGTAGAAACATATGGCTATCCGAGAAAAATTCGCGTGGTTATCGTATAAAGATATTGAGATGCTAGAGAAGCTCAAAGTTGCTTTTGACGCGGTTGCAGATCACGTGGTTATTACCGATAAAGACGCGAATATTCTGTACGCGAACGGCGCGGTGGAAAAGATGACAGGATTTCCGCTCGAAGAAGTAATCGGTAAAAACCCGGCGGATCTGTGGGGAGGAAATATGCCGCAAGATATTTATGAAAAGATGTGGCATACGATTAAGACCGAGAAAAAGCCTTATGTAGGCGAAGTGCAAAACAAAAGAAAAGACGGAACATTTTATTGGCAGGAAGTGCATATTTCTCCCGTTTTGGACGATTTGGGGGAGGCAAAGTTTTTTATCGGCATTGAGCCTAATATTACCGATCGAAAAGAAAGAGAAAAATTTAGCGAAGAATTCGTATCGATTCTCGCTCATCAACTGAAAAATCCGTTAACGACCATTCGATGGGCGCTTGAATCTGTCTTTGGATCGGGAAGGCTCACGTTGCAAGATCGCCAAGCCCTGCAGGAAATATATAGAGAGAACAGATCGCTCATCGACTTGATAAGCGACTTGCTTCTTGTCGCGCGCGTGCAAGATGTCGGATCCGAACCCGTTGAGTTTGATTTGGCGGAAGAAATCCGTGCAATAGGTGAAAGGATGAGCAAGGCGAATTCTGATGTTGTATTTCGTTTCGAGAAGCACGGCGATCAATTCTCCGTGAAGGCGAATAAATCGCTTGCCCTGCAGGCGTTCCAGAATCTTATTACGAACGCATTCGAATATTCAGACAAAACGGCTCCGCAGGTGGCCCTCACCGTCTCGCAGGAAAAGGAGCGCTATCTTTTTTCTTGCGAGAACAACGGGCTTTCTATTCCAAAAGAGGAACAGTCAAAGATATTCTCAAAGTTTTTTCGCGCGTCCAACGCGAGCATGGGGAAAGAAAAAGGCACCGGTCTCGGCCTCTTTATCGTGAAAACAGTTTGCGATTTTCTTGGCTGGACCGTTTCTTTCCAAAGTCCCCGCGCGGAGGGCGACGGAACTATTTTTTACGTGGCCATTCCGCGATAGCTGTGGATAGCGCCTTTTCGTATTGCTGACCTTGTAGGGTATAATGAATGGATGAAGCCAGTTGTTGTAGAGGAACTTTCTTCGCCTGGGTGTCATGTGTGCAAGCAGTTTGAAGAGTTTTGGCATTCCATTGAAAAAGATTGGCCCAATGTGCAATATCGAAATTTGAATGTTGTCACGCCCGAAGGCCAGGAGGTGGCGCAAAAGTATATGATTATGGCCTCCCCTGGAATTATTTTGAATGGTGAGCTCTGGTCCACCGGTGGTTTCCATAAAGAAAAATTTGTTCAGAAACTCAAAGAGTTATCACAAGCGACCTAGCAAAAATGAGTAAGCTGTTTGAAGTTTAACTTCAAACAGTCTCGGCTAAAATTCGTATTTGTACTTGTGGTTTTTGTGTTGGAGGATAGGGTAATTCTTTGAGAATACATGGCATACATTTTTCTAGACGAAAGCGGAGATTTAGGCTTCAAAAAAACTTCGAGCAAGTGGTTTCTCTTTACTATCGCTATGGTTTCTGATGCTCGTTCACTCGAACGAGTAGTAAAAAAGGTGTGGCGGCCGCTCAAGAAGAAACACAAACGCCTCGGCGAACTCCACGCCTATCATGCCAATGACGTAACCCGCGCACGAATACTCAAGGGATTAAGCGAAATACCCGATCTCAAGGTTTTGTGCGTGGTGCTCAACAAACAAAAAGTATACGTTGATTTACAAAATCAGAAGAATTATCTCTATAACTATACCGCGAATATTCTGCTTGACCGTCTCCATACGCAAGAGGCTTTTTCTGCGACAGAGCCGATTGACTTATATGTAGACCGAAAAGATACCAAAAAATACCTGCGGGAAAACTTCATAAATTATCTTACAAGCTCAATGAAGAAAAGGCGGGACGGCGCTTTTTCCGCTGCTTTGCATACCTCTCACGAAAACAAATCTCTGCAAGCGGTGGATTTTGTTTCTTGGGCAATATTTCGAAAATACGAAAGGGGCGATTATGAATTTTATGAAATCATCAAAAACAAGATTGTGGACGAGCGTTTGTTATTCCCCTAAAAACAAGAAAGCCCCCCGCTTTAACGGGGCGCCATTCGGTACCCCAACACGGGAGGTCTTACTTCTATACTAAAATGATACCTTGTAATGCGATAACTTGTCAACAGCAAGCCGCGCCATATTAAAATCCTATTTTAATATCTACTTTTCCACAGGGGGGGGGTGTTATCGAGGTTTCTGTGGTAAAATGTAGGAACATGCCCCGTAGTAGAATTTCAACTTTCTTGAGTAAACGGTACGGGGTTGTTTTGCTGGTGGTTTTTGTGTTGGGGGGGGGCGTTACCTTGAATTTTTCGTTTCCCTCGCAAGTGTACGCCGCGCCTTCGGTCATTCTTTCCGGCGGCTTCACCGAAACCGAAGCCTTCCAAGGCGGCATGGAACGTAAGATCATCTATGCA
>Ga0209542_10019571_pt1 | contig 10823 bp, 9 predicted proteins | sample RifCSPhighO2_01_FD_184028 | JGI IMG/M metagenome (GOLD analysis project Ga0209542, IMG submission 184028) | Soil microbial communities from Rifle, Colorado - Rifle CSP2_plank highO2_0.1 (SPAdes) (version 2) | ecosystem: Environmental > Terrestrial > Deep subsurface > Rock core/Sediment ...
CTTGACGACTTTTCAGAAACCGCGAGGCGAAGCCGTTCGGTTTTAGTGTATACACTACAACTCAATCAGGATTCTTGGACCGGAAACCTATCAATGAGTTCGCGCATTACAGCCACGACCTCTTGTATTGGAATAGAGCCAGACTTTACTGCGCCTACAACAGTCTCCATTGTTCCGAGAAGACGGTCTTCACCACCAAGTGAACGTTCAATAGGCACAACACCCGGCACAAACTTTCTAAGGAGAGTGCCCAAAGAGAGCATGGCTTCTTCTTCGGGGATGCGACCCCACTTCACTCCTTTTTCAATTTGTTCTGATAAATCGCCCAATTCAACGTCCTGACCCGATTCGTGAAGTGAACGACCTTCATATGATTTTTTCATACTAAATAGCTTATCATACCCAATACTTTGTCCATCTCGGTCACTTGAATTAACACTAGCTGGTGCCGGTAAATGGAATCGAACCATTGTCTAAGGCTTATGAGTCCTTCGTTCTACCATTGAACTATACCGGCGATATTGGAACAGTAGCAAAAGCTCCCCTCTCCGACAATGTTGCCAAAGTACTCCACACACTCGCTTTTTGTTCCATCATATCTGTTCTATGATGTATATATGACAAAACACTTATTAGAACAATCGTGGTTCCCCCACTTCTTTTTTACCAGTAAGGAGAGCGCCGCATTATGGTTTATCGTGCGCGTATATGTCGGCTACGAATGGTTTATCGCCGGGATAGATAAGGTGATGAATCCCGTATGGTTCGGGAGCGACGCTGGCGCGGCTATGAGAGGGTTCATTACCGGCGCACTCTCTAAAACTACAGGTGCTCATCCAGATGTCCAGATGTGGTATGCAGGATTCTTGAAAGGCGCAGTGCTCCCCCACCTCGTTTCTTGGTCTAACGCCATTGCTATAGGCGAAGTTTTAGTGGGGCTCGGGCTAATCGTTGGCGCGGTCGTCGGCCTTGCGGCATTCTTTGGCGCATTTATGAACCTGAACTTTATGCTCGCCGGTACGGTAAGTATCAATCCTATCCTCTTCACTCTCTCTATCTTTCTTATACTCGCGTGGCGTGTCGCCGGCTACTGGGGCCTTGATCGCTTCATCCTCCCCCGCTTGCACGCGTCTCTCGGTCGTCGCGGACCCTCGAGCGCGTAGCAAGGCGAGGCCTTGCTGAAAATGTGATACACAATTTTGAAGAACTAGCGACAAATGACCTGCGACGCGACGCGCTCGCTATCGCAGAAGCGGGTTATACGGCAATACGCGTAGACAAAATTATACAAAATAAAGTACTGGTTGTTGACGGTGAGTTGCGCATAGATGAGAAACCTTATTCTATTGCTGGACGAAGAATTTATTTTGTCGGCGTTGGGAAATGTGCGGTTATAGCGGCGAGCGCAATTGAAAAACTTCTCGGTGACACACTGACAGGCGGTATCGCTCTTGATGTGTCTACAAATGAACAAACGAACGTTACGCTCCACACTATAGAAACACACGTTGGTACCCACCCGCTCCCGAGCGAGGCAAACGAGCGCGCGACAAAACGCATTATTGAATTTCTTTCAGGCCGTAGAGAAGATGATCTTGTTATTTTGTTTATTTCGGGCGGGGGCTCCACGCTCCTCTGCCTGCCACAAGCGCCGATGACATACTCTGACGAAAGTGAATTGGATAAAAAATTAACCTCGCGTGGCGCGCCGATACAGGACATGAATATCGTACGCAAGCATATCTCACGCGCGCGTGGTGGCGCGCTTGCCGTAGCGGCATACCCCGCTGAAGTTGTCTCGCTCATTGCTTCTGATGTTCCGCACAACGATATTGCCTCTGTCGCTTCTGGCCCGACTGTGCTGGATACATCCACCGTCGCCGACGCGAGAGCGATTCTTGAGAAATATGGCGTCACTTCCCCGACTCATCTTGAGCTTATTGAGACAGAAAAAGAAGAAAAATATTTTACGCGTGTGACCAACGTTTTACTCCTTACAAATAAAGACGCACTCGTGGCTATGCGAGACGAGACGATACGACGAGGGTACGATGCAGAGATTGTGAACGACTGCCTCACCGGCGAAGCGCGCGACGTCGGGCGCGCTCTCGCAGAGAAGCTCCACACGGTGCCGTCAAAAACAGCACTTCTGTATGCCGGGGAGAGCACAGTAACACTTGGCGCGAACGCTGGCAGTGGCGGTCGCAATCAAGAAATGACGCTCGCCGCCCTTGGAGACATTCGCGCCGATGAACTTATTTTGTCGTTTGCCTCAGACGGACACGATAACACCGAACACGCAGGCGCGATTGCTGACGACGCGACTCGTGCGCATGCAAACAATAAAAATCTCTCTGTAAAAGAATATTTAGACACTCATCGCTCATACGACTTCTTCTCAACGACCAACGATGCGCTCGTTACGGGTTATACTGGTTCTAATGTGTCTGACCTTGTCATTGCGTTAAAGAAATAGATTATGCTCTCCAGTCAAAAAAATATCTTGTGGATGCGCGACATTGACATGGACGATGTATCAAAGGTCGGTGGGAAGAATGCGTCTCTTGGAGAACTCATCCGCACGGTGGTGCCACAAGGTGTCCGCGTCCCTGAAGGGTTCTGTGTGACTGCCGATGCGTATTATTATTTCTTAGAACAGACCGGCCTTGCGGGGTTTATCGCGACAACACTTGACGGCCTTGATACAAAAAACCTTAAAGATCTGTCTCTTCGCGGTAAGAAAGTTCGCGAGGCAATCAAAAAAACGTCACTACCAAAAAATCTTGAAGGCGAAATCATCAGAGCATACGAACAAATGGAAAAACAGTATGGTAAAGATACGGACGTCGCCGTTCGCTCGTCTGCAACCGCTGAGGACTTGCCGGGTGCCTCCTTCGCCGGCGAGCACGAGACCTATCTTGGTATTCGTGGCGCGCCAGAGGTCGTTACCGCCGTTGTCTGGGCGATGGCTTCCCTCTTTACCGATCGTGCCATCTCATATCGCGCAGATAAAGGTTTCGCCCACACGAAGGTGGCGCTCTCAGTCGGCGTGCAGAAGATGGTCCGCTCTGACACCGAGAGCGGATTCCGCGACCTCGTCCTCATCAATGCAACCTGGGGCCTCGGTGAGCTTATCGTGCAGGGGCATGTGACGCCGGATGAATATGTAGTGATGAAATCTAACATTGGTAACGTACAGAACCCTATCATTGGTAAAACGCTCGGAGTGAAGAATAAGAAGATGCAGTACGCGCCACATAAAAAGGGCGTTATACAGACAAAAACGGTTAATGCTACGAAAAAAGAGCGCGAGAGTTTTGTATTGAATGAAAAAGAAATAGTGGAACTCGCACGTTGGGGAGCGCTCATAGAGAAGCACTACAGCGAGCGTGCGGGGGTGTGGACGCCGATGGATATGGAGTGGGCAAAAGATGGCCAGGATGGAGACCTCTATATCGTGCAGGCGCGACCAGAGACGATACAAGCGCGCCGTGACTTCTCAAAATTAATTACCTATAAGGTGAGTGGTCAAGGGAAAGAGCTTGTGCGCGGGATATCGGTCGGCTCTTCTGCGGCTGTTGGCACAACGCGCGTCATTATGAGTCCGCGCGAGATTGCGCAATTCAAAAAAGGGGAAATACTCGTGACTGAAATGACTGACCCTGATTGGGAGCCGATTATGAAGATGGCTTCTGCTATCGTTACTGACCGAGGTGGGAGGACCTCTCACGCCGCTATCGTCTCACGCGAGCTCGGCTTGCCGGCGATTGTCGGCACAGGTAATGCAACAAAGATTCTTGCAACTGGCAGAAGTATCACGGTTGACACGACTGGTAGTGCAGGAGTCATCACCGCCGGGAAAGCAAAAATAACCGTCCATGAACACTCAATTGGCGCACTGCCAGAAACCAAAACGAAAATGATGGTAAACATCGCTTCACCCGATATCGCCTTTGAACAATCGTTTGTGCCGGTGGCGGGAGTAGGGCTCGCGCGCGAAGAATTCATCATCGCCTCTACTATTGGTATACACCCGCTCGCCATTCTTCATTATAAAAAACTCACTCCAAAAATTCGTCGTGCAATTGCAGAAAAAATAAGCGGGTGGAAGAACCCGGTTGATTTCTACGTAGAAAATCTCGCGTATGGTATCGCGAAAATTGGAGCCGCCTTCGCCCCGCGGCCGGTTATCGTTCGCTTCTCTGACTTCAAGACGAACGAGTATGCGACGCTCCTCGGCGGCGAAGCATATGAGCCGAAAGAGGCGAACCCGATGATCGGCTGGCGTGGTGCCTCTCGTTACTACGACCCGAAATTTAAAGAAGCATTTATTTTAGAGTGCCGCGCGTTGGTAAAGGTGCGGCATGAAATGGGGCTCACGAATGTTATCCCGATGATTCCATTTTGTCGTACTCTTGAAGAGGCGGAACATGTCCTAGGTATCATGGCAGAGCACGGTCTCGCGACTCGAATCCTCGCCAAGAACAAAAAGCTCTCAACACCGGTCTATATGATGTGCGAGATACCCTCAAACATCATACTCGACGAAGAATTCCTGGACCTTTTTGATGGGATGTCAATAGGGTCTAATGACCTTACTCAGCTCACGCTTGGGCTCGATCGTGACTCTGGAATCGTGACGCGCATTGCAAATGAGAATAACGAGGCTGTGCGCGCGCTCATCAGTAAAATTATCCGTACCTGTAGACGCCGCGGAAAGTATCTCGGCATTTGTGGGCAAGGACCTTCTGATCTCCCAGACTTCGCAGAGTTTCTTGTTAAAGAAGGAATAGAAAGCATGTCTCTCAACCCTGACTCTGTTATAAAGACCATTGAGCAGGTTGCCGAGCTTGAAGAAAAACTTGGCCGCTAGTATGAAAATAGATAAAATTACCGCTCGTGCTACACCAGACACGCGGGGGCGCCCGACTGTAGAGACGACGCTTACATGTGGCGAATTGAGCGCAACGGCATCGGTGCCATCTGGAGAAAGCACTGGAACGCATGAAGCAGTTGAACTTCGTGATGCAGATGGTAGCGTAACGCGCGCGATTGAAAACGTAAATAGTGAAATAGCTGATGCGGTTATTGGGCGCGATTTTAGCTCGCTCGATGAGCTCGACACTTTCCTCATCAAGCTCGATGGCACTCCGAACAAATCGCGTCTCGGCGCAAACGCGATTCTCTCGGTCTCTATCGCCGCAATGCGTCTCTCTGCATTTCAAGAAGGCACCTTCCTCTGGGAATCCATTGCAAAGCGAATGAGTGGTAGGAGAGGATTTTTCGAGAGTGTGCCAAGTGCAGCGACATCCGCACACGCCGAATGGCGTGTGCGGAATGAGCGAAACGCTCTCGAAAAATCCTCTCCTACTGCGAGTTATTCATCGCCACATTTATTTGTAAACGTGATAAACGGCGGCGTGCATGCCAACTTTCGACTCCCTTTTCAGGAATATATGCTCGTGGTTGAAGGAGAGACGAGCGTTGCTTTACCTATCGCGCAGAAAGCATTTGCGAAATTAGGGCAAATGCTCGGATCAGATGTGCCGATGGGTGATGAGGGCGGATACGCGCCGAAATTTGATACGCTGGAGAAGCCGTTTGAGATTCTTGCGGAACTTGTTAAAGAATTCCAGGATACGAGTATTGCAGTCGATGTGGCGGCGAGTCAGCTATTTCATGATGGCTCATACAAAATGCTCGGCACATCATATTCAGCCGATGAACTCTCGGCGCTTTACCGTGAGTTTGTTGAACGGTTCCCTCTCACGAGCATTGAAGACCCATATGACGAAAATATGCCTGGGGATTTTACGCGCATTACCGCTGAAGTGGGGAATAAAATTCTCATCGTGGGTGACGATCTCACCTGTACAAATCCGATACTCATCAATGATGCGATACAGAATAAAGCGGTGAATGCCGTACTTATAAAACCAAATCAGATCGGCACCGTGATGGAAGCGATTAAAGCTGTTCAAGAAACACAGTCCGCAGGATTTAAAGTCATAGCATCACATCGTTCGGGAGAAACAAACGACACTTTCATCGCTGACTTCGCCTACGGCGTTGGCGCATACGGCATTAAAGCCGGCGGTCTCGGCCAGCGCGAGCGGTTGGAGAAATACGACCGCCTGCTCGCCATAGAACACGAAGCAAAAACAGTGTAAAATCATATTAAACACTATATGAAAATCCATTATTTTTTGGGCGAGAGGTGGGAGGAGGAATATGTAAAGACAAAACTCCCGAATGAAGAAATTATTTTTCATGAAGGGCCCCTTGCCGCATCTCAAGAACTCTCTGACCCTGGTGCGGAGGCGCTCTGCACATTTATAGAGCCCCACATCGGTGAAGAAGAGATGAAACGATTCCCCGCGCTGAAGCTTATCGCGACTCGCTCAACCGGCTTTGATCATATAGACCTCACAGCGGCAAAAGCGCGTGGAATTGTCGTAGTAAATGTGCCGTCTTATGGAGAACACACGGTCGCCGAGTTTACCTTCGCACTCCTGCTCGCACTCTCGCGACGGGTCATTGACGCTGACGAGCGTGTGCGCACGACGAGCACATTCTCCCACGACAATTTGCGTGGCTTTGACTTGTCCGGCAAAACGATTGGTGTTGTCGGTTGTGGGCGCATCGGCTCCCACGTCATTCGCATGGCGAACGGTTTTGATATGAAGGTTCTCGGGTTTGATACAGTGGAAAATGATGATCTCGCCGCAACGCTCCGCTTCACCTATACCACACTCCCAGAACTTTTTGCCTCCTCTGATATCGTCACACTTCATGTCCCCTACAACGCGCACACGCACCATCTTATCAACCGGAAAAACATACATACATTAAAAAAAGGCGCGTACCTTATTAACACGTCTCGCGGCGCGGTTGTAGAGACACAAGCGCTCGTTGATGCAATACAAGGTGGCACGCTTGCGGGAGCCGCGCTTGATGTGCTTGAAGAAGAGGGAGACCTGTCAGACGAAATGGCGCTCCTCACTGCGCCCCACCCAAATGAAGAAGGGATGAAAATAACGTTAGAGAATCATTATCTTATCCAACATCCGCGCGTTATCGTGACCCCGCACGTCGCATTTAACACCACCGAGGCCATGGAGCGCATTCTTGACACGACTATTGATAACATCCGTGGCTTCGCCGCTGGTTCGCCGACGAATATCGTTCGTTAAACTGCGCGCGCTTATTCGGTCGTTATGCCGTCAAAGTGTTCTGCTTCGTCGGCCTCGGCCTCTGCTTTAGTCGCGTGAATTGTGCCGTCTTTATGATTGGGTGGTGCGTAGAGTGTATAGAGCTTCATCATTTCAGTACTTGAGCCATTGATAATGTTATGCCGTGTGCCTTTCGGGACGATGACCGCTGAGCCGTCTGTAAGCGCGTGCCGAACGCCATCAAGCACCGCCATGCCGGCACCTTTCTCAACGCGAATAAATTGGTCAAGCTGATGAACTTCTTCACCTATTTCTTCTTGCGGCAACAAACTCATTACGACGAGTTGTAAGCGTTCGTCGGTGTACAATACTTCTCTAAAATATGTATTGGTAAGCGCCCGCTCTTCTATATTTATAACGTATCCTTTCATATTTTGTATTATAGCAGAAACTGATACTTGGTATACTTTCTTTCTTGTAAATCAAGTGGTGGCTTCGTTGATTACGAAAGAATTATACTAGCTTCTTTCCTCTTCATCGCTGATCCTATTGCGAATTTTGGTAATCTCGGCCTCTATATTCGCGAAGGTTTGTCCCGGACCTCCATACATACTGTCTTCAAACACATTACTCATCCCAAAAGCTAAATCTTTGACGATATTTAATAGATAGTTATTTGTCATCTCCAGCTTTTTACCCTGATTCTCCTTTTGAGCGACGGTGAAAGCTAAATAGATCGTAGAGCTGTTTACTTCTTGTTCGAGCTCTCGGGCAACGATCTTTTTTATGATTCGTTCAGCTTCTTCTGGACTCCTCTTTCGTTCAAAGAATTTTTCAAACATTGATTTTAGTATAGCGTATTTGAACAAATGCAAAAGCCTCCCGAAAGGGCGGCTTTTGCGTACGTGATGCCGAGCGGTACTGTACTGACCCTGACGGAGACCGGTACCCGCCTTCGCCGAGCTTCGGCGAGGCGATGCTGGTTCCCTTCATTCTTCAGGACCTGCGGCCTGGCGTCACAACCGTGTTGGAAGGACAAGAATATGACCGACTCACGGCCCTCAATGTATTTACTCACTATTTTCTCCTTAAACAGCATGGCAGTTGCATTATCTGATATAAACTGATAATATCTGATATATTATTGATATGAAAGAAAACGGAGGGAAATTCGACCATCGGATCAAGAACCCACAGCCACACATAGTGGCTATGTTGGCTGCAATTGATGAAATTAGAGGGGTCTTTCGTGTGGGACTTCGCATGACGCCACAGGCCATAGTGAGCTTGCGAAAATCAGTGCTGGTCACTTCGGCCGGATCTTCAACTCGCATCGAGGGGTCAAAGCTCTCGGACGAGGAAGTGAAAAAAATTATGCAAGGGATCAGCATTCAGAAATTCACTGATCGCGATTCTCAAGAGGTACAAGGATATCTTGAGACGCTTAAAAATGTCTTTGATAATTATAAAGATCTCCCTCTCCGGGAGGGCATCATCACTTCGCTTCATAAAGAGCTGCTCAAATACTCAACCAAGGATGATCTGCATCGCGGAGAATACAAACATAAAGAAAATATTGTCGGCATCCTGGATGCAGAAGGTAAGGTGGCTAACATACTGTTCGAAACGACCCCTGTGTATTTGGCACCTAAAGAAATGAACGAGCTTGTCCTCTGGACCGCCGAAGCGTTTGAGAAAGAGCGCTTTCATCCGCTTCTCATCATTGCGAACTTCATCATCGAATTCTTAAAAATTCATCCGTTTGAAGACGGCAATGGACGCCTTTCGCGTGTTCTCACGAATCTCCTCTTGCTTCGAGCAGAATATCCGTTCGTTGAATATATTTCACACGAGCAGATCATCGAGCAACGCAAGGACCAGTACTATCTCGCGCTACGCGCTTCCCAACAGACGTTCCGGACTCAACATAAGCCGGAGGGAGAAAAAGAAACGATCGCGCCATGGCTCAATTTCTTCCTTTCTGTCGTGAAGGAGCAAGCGGCTAAATCTCTCACTCTCGTTGAAGAGAGTGCGCATGCTGATACACTCTCCCCAAAGCAAAACGAGGTCTTTGAATATTTCTCAGAGGTTGCTGAAGCGAGCCCGAGTGACATCGCGGCAGCCACGGGGGTCCTTCTTCCCACAGTACGCAAGGCGCTCAACCGACTCATCGAGATTGGGAAGGTAAAGCGCGTCGGTCGTGGGCGAGGGACGCGGTATCGCAGGCAGTAATTCCAAACTGCCCATCAGGATATACCGAAACCATTTTCATACTCTTTGAGACGTTCTGTTGGATCTTGAAATTCGACTTCTGCAGGGTCGAAATGCTTCGGGTCAAATTCACCCGCATCTTCTATACAAAGCCATTCGAGCATGTCGGCATGTTCTTCGTGGGCAGGATCTTTCATAATCTTCTGGAGATCGTCGTACCCTCCTACACCCCCACAATCATCCGGCGGACACGCATTCTTACCAGCGATACAACGCGGATATGTAACGCCCGATTGAGAAGATGACTTCCCTTCGAAAAGCACGGAGTGGTCCCAGCTGTCGCCAAAGTCATAGTCGTAGACGCACTGCGTCATGCGCGACCCGAACCAGTCGGCAATACGTTCTGTGCGTTCGTCGTACCACTCTCTTGAACCATGCTGATCATTACTCTCGGGATCTGGAAATTCAATCGTGATGAATTCCCCTCGGCCACCATTCCGCCTCGCTTTTGACTGGCCGCGAGTATCGACACGGAATGCGTGTAGATGACTATCACTCCAACCCATCGCATCTTGAATGGCACAGTGCAGATCGAAGAATGTATACGACACCGGAACCTCAATGCGTCGCCATACGCGCGGTATGCAATCATTCAGTGATATTTTAAAAGTGAGCACTTCTGACGACACGACAAGATCCTCTTTCGCTCGCGATTCAAGTTGTCGTGCAACATTTTGCATAACAGTCTCCGTATCCATAGCCTGTATGAGCTTCTTGCGGTCACTTCCATTTCCTGTACGAATTAATTCACACGCCGCGCAGTCCCCGCATCCCTCAAATTCTGCTTTGATATGAACATGAGGATTCTTCGTCAGCCAGTCGTGCACAGATTCCCACGCTTCATCCGCAATGTGCTGATCCCATCCGTGAATCCATCCGTCAGTATTTTTCTCGAGGAAATCTTCCATTGCACGCCATCCGCCGCGGACGAGAGCATCTCGAGCTCCCGGAGCAGAGCGCGAATCCATATCAGTAAGAATAGTATCTATGAAATATCGAGCAAACTTGTCGCGATCATCGTCAGTAAAATGCTCTATCACAAAATATCGTTTTGTTGCCCCAATTTCCCTTACCCACCGCCCGAGACTGTCCTCAGATGGAATCTCTATGAGCGCACCAAGCTCGGTATCGAGATACGTCTGCGGATACTCGCTTTCAGCAAGAACAGCATCAACAACTCGGTCTGCATCAATTTTTGCTCCACCCGGCAATATATATGCGTACATACCCATCAAGAGTACGTCACGAAAACGCTTTGCACAACTTTGTATTCCACTATCCGCAATAGTAGACGACCGCATTGTATTGTGGATACCTGCCTTATTTTCTATTTCTCCCACCCATTCCCTTTCCCGCAAGGCAACGCCTTGTGGGTCTAAA
>Ga0209542_10019573_pt1 | contig 10822 bp, 16 predicted proteins | sample RifCSPhighO2_01_FD_184028 | JGI IMG/M metagenome (GOLD analysis project Ga0209542, IMG submission 184028) | Soil microbial communities from Rifle, Colorado - Rifle CSP2_plank highO2_0.1 (SPAdes) (version 2) | ecosystem: Environmental > Terrestrial > Deep subsurface > Rock core/Sediment ...
TTAAGAGATTATGTGGAAATGTAGTTAGATCTAAAAAATGGATGATGCAAAAGAAAGAAATGTTAGGTAAGATATTAGCTTATAATATACATAGATTAGTGCAATTAATTAGGGTTTGACTGTGACCGCTTCTTGATAATAATCGTAGAAATCTTATAGTTTTCAGCAGCTCTTAGAAGTCTATATCCATATAATAATCTATATCTAAATGGCGAGCAATAGCTCTTCTTTCTCTAAGGTGAGCTTCAATCGCTTTTTTCTCAGCCCCTAATACAGTTAATAGAGAAAGTTCTGTAGGATTACTAAAATCTAAATTTTCTAAATGAGAACGAGGCACAACTTTAGTTTCTACACCTAGTTCATGATCATCAAAACCATTAGATTTGTCAAATTGTGCTTCCACATAACCATTCTTACTCATAGAATATTCTGATTGGGTAATATTACTATTCTCATTAACTTCATATCTTATTACCTTTACTGCAATCCCCTTTACATAATGAATTTGAGGTATTGTGTTAATTACCATATTATTTTTGATTAATATCCATATTTAAACATTTATATTATAAATATGAAAGGTTTTTATAGATTTTAAGGCTTTTTTTGATATGGCAAAGATAATATTCAAAAGGAAAAACAAGAAAATATCTGTAGAAGATAATAGTCCTATAAAACAGGCATGTAAAGAATTAGGTGTACCTTTCAATTGCGAAGAAGCTACTTGTGCAACCTGTTCAATTGATATTCTGAGTGGAGAGGACAATTTGAATGAACCTAATGAAAATGAGATAAACCTTGGAAAAGACAGAAAACACAGATGCGCATGTCAGGCGAAGATAAAAAAAGGAGTAGTTGAGATAGATTTTTAAACAACTTTTTTTAATGTTTGTTAATGGTACTTGATTTTGAACTTCCTCATATGGTAAGTGAGCTTAAAAGAATAAAACCGAAAAAGGTTTTAGTTCAGTTACCTGAGGGTATAAAACAAAATGTATTTGATGTTGTTAATGAAATTCAAAAATTAGGAATAGAAGTTATTGTTTCAGGAGAAACCTGTTGGGGTGGGTGTTCAGTTGGATTACAAGAAGCAGAAGCATTTTCAGTAGATTTAATAGTGCATTTTGGGCATGCAAAATTCATTGAAACTAAATTTCCAGTCTTGTATATTGAAGTTAAAGATATATTGGATTTGAAGCCAATATTAAAAAAGTCACTTGTTCCTCTTAAGAAATATGAAAAAATCGGTTTATCATATTCAATTCAACATAGACATGATATTGATAATATAATAGATTTTTATGAGAAAAATGGAAAAAAAGTTATCTTATCTGAAAAAAAAGGATTTGCTGCATATGAGGGACATGTTGTTGGATGTGAATATAATGGATTAAAGAGAATTAAAGATAAGGTTGATTGTTTTGTTGTTATAGGAAATAATTTTCATTCAATGGGTGCAGCAATAGCAGTTGACAAACCAATTTTTTTAATAGATGTTTATAATAATGAAGTTAAAGAAATGAAAAATGTAAGAGAGAGAATTTTAAGGGAGAGGGTAATTTCAATTGAAAAACTGAAAAATGCAAAAAGAGTTGGGGTCATTGTTGAAATTAAACCAGGGCAGAAGTTTGGACATCCCACTTCAATTCTAAACAAATTAAAAGATGCAGGAAAAGAAGTTGTTTTAATTACAATGAATGAGATGACAAATGATAAGATAATGAATTTCTATAATATTGATTGTTTTGTTGAACTTGCATGTCCAAGAATTGCAGTTGATGATTTCAAGAAATATGAAAAACCAATTGTAACATACAAAGAAGCAATGGTTGCAATAGGCGAGAAAAGCTGGGAGCAGTTATTGGATGAGGGTGTTCTTTAATTTCCTAGAATTTTATCTAAACCTAAAAGAGTATAATATGTTAGTGGAATGGTAAATCCTACTTGATAAAAAGCATAAATACAAGTTCTTTCTAAATCAGTCATTCTAAGATTTTCAGTTTCTATATTTTCATTTCTTTTAATAGCAGTATAAATCCCAGTGAATGGTATAGCATCTGGCCACAATCTAATATCAAGTCTTGTTTTATCTTTTTGTATGTTTTTCATTATAATTCCTATTTATTAATATTTATAATGATTATTATTCTTTTATATACAGAAATAAATATAATCTTTCATTTCTCAATCCAGTCATATCCTTTTTCTTCCAGATGATCAACTAATTCTGCATTTCCTTCCATCACTATTTTTCCATCTTTTAATATTATAACTCTGTCTGGTTTTATATATTCTAATATTCTTTTGTAATGTGTTATTATGAGAGTTGATTTATTTTTATTCATAAATTTGTTTACTCCTTTTGCAACTATCTTTAATGAATCAATATCAAGACCTGAATCAGTTTCATCTAATATTGCTAGGGTTGGGTCAAGTGCTAATAATTGCAGAATCTCGGCTTTCTTTTTCTCTCCACCTGAAAAACCTTCGTTTAAATATCTATTCAAAAACTCTTTTGGTATGTTTAATATTTCTGATTTTTCTTTTATATGATCCCTGAATTCAAGCAATGATAATTTTTTTTCTTTAACTTCGTTTAATGCTGTTCTTAAGAAATTTGATATTGTTACACCAGGAATTTCTTTTGGATATTGGAATGATAAGAACAACCCTTTTTTTGCTCTTTTATCTGGAGAAAGTTCTGTTATATCCTCTCCATTAAGCATTATCTTTCCTTTTGTAACAATATGACTTGGATGACCCATTAAAGTATTGACTAGAGTTGATTTTCCTGAGCCATTTGGTCCCATAAGTGCAACTATCTTTCCTAATTCCATTTTTAGGTTTATTCCTTTTATTATTTCTTTGCCTTCTATTTCCACATGCAGGTCTTTTATTTCAAGCAGTTGGTTATTTTTTCTTTCTTTTGATTTGTTTTTCATTTTTAATTGCTTCCTTTAATGTTTCTAGAGATATTAAAGCACATTTCAATCTTGCTGGATTAATATCAATTCCAAGAAGATTTATCATATCACTATTGTTAAGGTTTTTTATGTCTTTTACATCTTTTTTCTTTATACTTTCTGTTAATAGCGAAGCTGATGCAATGCTTATTGCACATCCAACCCCTGAAAATTTTACATCTTTTACTTTATTGTTATCAATTATCAGTTGGATTTCTATTTCATCTCCGCATAAAGGATTTAATTTTCTGAATTTATGTGTTGGGTTTTTTAAAATCCCTTTATTTAGAGGATTTTTATATAAATCTAATATTTCTTCTCTGTACATTGACTCTCGTATGGAACTAAGGTTCCTTATTTTATTATTCATTTTTGATCCTTTATTTGTTAAACTTCTTTATTATCTCATTTAATTTAATTATTAGTTTATCTACGTCTTCAAATGTATTGTAAAAATATAAACTGATTCTTGCAGTTCCAGGTATATCTAATTTTTTCATAAGTGGCATATTGCAATGGTGCCCGCCTCTTATAGCAATATTGCTTTCATCCATCATTGATGCTATATCATGAGGATGAATATCTTTTATTGTGAATGAAATTATACCTGAACTATTTTCTATTCCATGGTTGTATAAATTTATTTCTGGAATTTGTTTTAATCTATCAATTGTGTACTTTGTTAATTCTTTTTCCCAGTTTTCTATGTTTTCCATTTTTAATTTATTAAGATAATTTACTGCTCTTGCCAATGCAATAGCTCCTTCAATATTCTGTGTTCCTGCTTCAAATTTTTCAGGAATTTTGTTCCATGTTGAGTTTTCATAGGTTACTCTTTCTATCATATCCCCACCGAAATTAAATGGTGAGAGTTTTTCAAGAAGTTCTTTTCTTCCGTATAAAACTCCTATACCCATTGGTCCTAACATTTTATGCCCTGAAAATGCCAGAAAATCACATCCAATGTTTTTTACATCTAATTTCATATGCCCTGCACTTTGGGCAGCATCAATTATTGTTATTGCATTTTTCTTTTTTGCCATTTCTACTATTTTCTTTATTGGATTTATTGTTCCAAGAGAATTTGATATGTGTGCAAGGGATAGAACAGCAGTTTTTTCTGTTATTTTTTTGTTTGCATCTTCTAAATCAAGTGTGAAATCTTCTTTTAATCTTATAAATTTTAATTTGAAGTTATTTCTTTTAGCAAATTCCTGCCACGGGACTAAATTTGAATGATGTTCCATTTCAGTCAGTAATATCTCCTCTTTTCCTTTTGGTATAATTGATTGTATTGTATAGGCTAAAAGATTTATTGATTCAGTTGTTCCTCTTGTGTAAATTATTTCTTCTGGTTTAGCATTTATGAATTGTGCTATTATTTTTTTTGAATTTTCATATTCTTTTGTTGCAAGAGCACTTAATTTGTAAACTCCTCGATGTATATTTGCATTTTTATTTTCATAAAATTTTTTTAGACTATCAATAACGACCTTTGGTTTTTGAGTTGTTGAGGCATTATCAAGGTATATTAGATTATTCTTCAATATCTGGAAATCTTTTTTCAATTCTTTTGCTTTATTGTTGTCTACTTTATCTTTTGCCATTTTATTTTAGTTTTTTTCCTATTATTTTTTTAATTTTCTCTCTTATTTTAACATTCTCTATTTGCTCAAGAGTGTTGTTAAAATAGCCCTCAACAATTTTCTTTTTTGCTTTTTCAATATCAAGACCTCTGGACATAAGATAGAATATTTTTTCTTTGTCAATTTGACCTATTGTTGAACCATGACTGCATTTTACATTAGGATTTTTTATCTCAAGCTGAGGCATTGCATCAGCTTCTGCATTCTCGCTTAATATCAGAGCATCTTGCTTTTCATAACCATCTGAATCACTAGCCCCTTCTTCAATTTTTATTATGCTTCTGCTCAATACTTTTGAATAGTCTTTTAATGCACCCTTTGCCTTTAAATTGGATTTTGTTTCTTTTGAGATATGAATAGCTGATGAAAATAAATCTTTTTTCTGTTCTTTTTTTGAAAGGTAAATAACTGTATGTTGAACCTCAGAATTTCTCTCTTTCAGTATGCTGGTTGTTTCTGCTCTGTGATAGAGTGAACCAATTGAAATGTCAAACCAGTCTATCTTAGAATTTTCCCCTATAAAGGATATTCTTTTTTCAAAATTTGTTGTTTTAACTCCAAAATTTTCTATATTTAATATAGAAAGATTTACGTCTTTTTCAGCTATTATTCTTATATTCTCTGAGGCATAAAAAGGATTTCCTGATTTATTTATAGTTATTTTGGCATTTGAATTTTCTTTGGCCTTAATAAAAATATAATGGATAATATTGTCTTTTGTATTTATATCGATATAAATCTCTTTTTGAGCAGTATTCTTTGGTATTTCAATAAAAGTTATTTTGTTTAGATTAGCTTGATTAAAATAGTTCACTTTGTTATTGTCTAAATCCCATTCATCAGTCAGAAAAGGTTTTATTTCTTCATTTATTTTGTTTTTTTTATCACTATTATTACCTTGTTTTATCTTTATTTTATCAAGCTCAAAGTCTTCTGGTCTTATTAGTATATTCAATCCATATTTGAATTCAGGCATCTTTGAATTCTTTATTCTTTCCATGGATTTTTTTTTAAAATTATCAAGAATCATATTATTTATTCTATTGGTCATTAGCCAAGAGAACCTTCCATTTCAAGTTCTATAAGTCTGTTAAGCTCTACTGCATATTCTAATGGTAATTCTTTTACAATAGGTTCAATGAAACCGGAAACTATCATATTTGTTGCTTTTTTTTCATCAAGTCCTCTTGACATAAGATAAAAAATCTGTTCGCCATTTATTTTGCCTACTGTTGCTTCATGTGCTACCTCAGATGTATTTTCTTTTACATCCATATAAGGATAAGTATTTGATATAGAATCATTATTTATCATCAAAGTATCACAATTTATATTTGAAGTTGAATTTTTTGCTCCTTTTTTTATGCTTACAAGTCCTCTATAAGTTGTTATCCCACCTGCTTTTGATATTGATTTTGATTCTATTGTGGACTTAGTATTTTTTCCTATGTGTATAACTTTTGAACCTGTATCCTGATTTTGGTCTTTACCTGCAAAGGCTATGCCTATAAAGTCAGATCTTGCATTTTCTCCTATGAGTATTGATGTTGGGTAAAGCATTGTTATTCCTGAACCTAAATTTCCATTAATCCATTCTATAATTCCATTTTCCTGAACATTTGCCCTTTTTGTGTTAAGATTATAAGTATTTTTACTCCAGTTTTCAATACTTGAATATCTTACTCTTGCACCTTTTAATATATGTATTTCAACACATCCTGCATGAAGTGAATTCTCGTTGTATTGAGGAGCTGAACATCCCTCTATATAATGAATCTCAGAATCTTCATCTGCAATAATTAAAGTGTGTTCAAATTGCCCTCCTTTTTTTGCATTCATCCTGAAATATGCTTGAAGAGGAATTTTTACTTTTACTCCTTTTGGAACATAAATAAAAGTTCCACCACTCCAAAATGCAGCATGAAGTGCTGAGAAAGCATGTAATCTTGGGGTTATACAAGTAGTCATAAAATATTTTTTAACTAATTCAGGATATTTTTTTAATGCCTCATCACAATCTAGGAATATAACTCCTTGATCCTCTATTTCTTTTTTCAGGCTATGATAAACAACTTCTGAATCATATTGAGCACCAACTCCTGCCAATGCATTTCTTTCTGCTTCAGGAATTCCTAATTTTTCAAATGTATTTTTTATATCTATAGGAACTTCGTCCCATGTTTTTGAATTCTTTTTAGCATTTGGTTTCATATAGAAATGAATTTTAGATAGATCTAAATCTTTGAGGCTTGGTCCCCATTGTGGCATTTTTAATTCCATGAATGCATTGAAACCATCTATTCTTTTTTGCAGCATCCAATCAGGTTCTTCTTTATCTTTTGATATCTGTTTAACAACATCAAGGGAAATTCCGGGCTTTGTCTTTAGTTTAAGGTCTTCAGGATTGTATGAATCATAGTTCTCCCTATTTATCTCAAAATTTTCAATATTTTCCAAGACATTTGGTGTTTCCATTTTTATTAACTATAGTTAAGAATATATAAAACTTTTCATATAGGTGAAATAGGCAAATTTTATAAATGGGAATTCTAGTAAGATATTATGGGAAATATGATTAAGAGATCTTATAATAGAAGTGGTCTATGGGAATTTGCTATGATTGGAGGGGTAGCTGCATGTTTAGTTGGTCTTTTTTATTTCAATAAATTAAATCATGATAAGAGATATATGAAAAATTTAGGCAAAGAGGCAATTGCTTTATCTGCAGGAGAAGACAGATCCTGGTCAATTGAAGAACAATTATCTTTTTTAAAAGCTAATGGAATTGAAGATATTGTTATAAAAGAAATACCAATATTTAATTATAAATCTGACAGGGTTGATGTATATGATGATGTTTACAGACATTACTCTTTTGACCGTGAAAATTATTTTGGGGCAATTTCGAGAGAGACCCTTGAAGATTACATTGAAAAGAATAATAAATAATATAAAAATTAGGTGATTAGTGTTATTTTGGACTAAACTTGCTTACTCATATCTAAATTATTATGATTGAATATTTTAAATAAGTAAGAAATATCTTAGATAAGTAGTAATTATCAAATAAAATTGCATTCATAAGGTAATAAAAAGTTCGCTATTTAATTGTCTTGACATAATTTTTCCTGTTTTATCGAATATTAGTATCTAAAATTTGGTCCGTTTTACCTATAATCACCAAAATTATTGATTTAAATTCTTAAACTCATTCCTACACTATAATTCATGGTTTGTTCTGGATTCTTTTCAAAACTATCATCAATTTCTATTAAAATATCTTCTAATTCTCTTTTTTGATTTATCGGAGTTGCTCTTCCACCTGTATAAATATTATAAAATATCTTATTAATCATCTCAAGATTATATACCTTTTTTATAAATTCTCTTTCCTTTGGCCATTCAGCTTTTTTATAAGGTCCCTGAAATTCTGTAATATAATGGACTTCATTTTCTGAAACTCTACCCACTGCCATAATATATCAGTAACCCTTTATCTTTAAATTTTTCTAAAAATTTAAATAGTTCTATTCTTATTCTATAATATGAAAGAATTAATGCCGCAGGAAATTGAAGTCTGGTATTTGATTCCTGCTTTGCGAAAAGAGTTAGCAAGAATATTTATTGATGATTATAAACTAATACAAAAAGAAACAGCTGAAATGCTAAATTTGACTGAGCCTGCTATTTCTCAATACATGAAATCAAAGAGAGCAAATGAAGTTAAATTTTCAAAGAAAGATTTAGAGAAAATAAAAAAAACTGCAAAGAATATAATAGAAAAAAAAGAAAGTATGTTAAAGGCTCTTTATAATTTAACAGTAGAATTCAGGGGGAAAAAGATTGTTTGTGATATTCACAGAAGCAAGGATAAAACAATATCCAAGAAGTGCGATATTTGTTCTTAATTATTTTTCTTTAATGTCTATATTTCTTGTTTCTTCTATAATCTTGTTTAAATCTCTTATAAGCATACCTACTTCTTCTTCAGTCATGCCGTGCCCCATTGCTCCACCTTCAATTGTTTCAAAATCTGCAATACCACATCCAACACATGATAATTGATATTGCATTATTACATCCATTGTTTCTGGATATAATTCTATTATTTCACTTATTGTCATATCTTTTGTTATATACGATTTTTGTTTTTGTTCTTCCATGCATAATAGAAGATAATCAGTGTTTTTAAAATTTTTTGATTTGATTTTTGAATTAAATGTTATTTGAACATATATTTTGAAATGTAATATATAGAAGTAATCTTAAAGTAGTTACAAACAAAACATTTATAAACTATAAAAAATCAAAGTTTTTATGTCACAATCTAATTTAGGATTGATCTTGGTAGCTTTAATAGCTCTAGTAGTTGTAATTTCTGTTGGTGCTTATGTATTAACTGCAGGGGTATTGACTGGAGATGTTGTAAGTGATGGTAAAAGTTTAGATCAAGAAAATACAGACTTTGTAAATGAAAATTCTAATTTAAGACAGGAGATTGATTCTCTTAAAACTCTTAATTACGATTTGATAAAACAAATTAATATCTATAAAACTGAAAATTCAAATTTGAAAGGCCAGCTTAATTATGAAAGAGAACAAAATCTTAATAATAATAGAAATAATAATGATGTATGTGATGAATTAGAAAATGATAAAGATGACAAAAAAAATGAAATTGATGATTTAGAACAGGAAATAGAAGACCTTGAAGACGAAATTGCTGAAAAGAAATCAAAAGGAGAGAATACAGATAATGAAGAGGAAGATTTAGATGATAAAGAAAATGAACTTGAAGATTTAAACGATGAACTTGACGAAATAGAAAACGATTTAGATGATGAGAATTGTTAGTTCTTTTTAATACTATTTATTTAATCTAATTTAATAATAACTCTTTTATAATAAATCCTTTATCAGATATGGTTTTCTATTAAAGACAATTCATAAAAATTGTTTATTGAGTATACAAGAAAGAAGAGGATATAATTACTTTTAATAACTAGTTTTATTCAATATAATCTATTGTAGAATCAATTTCATTAAAATCATCATCAGAGGTTTCCAAGTCTGTAAATTCAGAGTCTGGGGTGTTTGATAATTCTGTAGCTTCATTTCCTTCAGTATCAATTAATTTCACTGAATCAGAATCATCTCCATTATTATCTTTATTAATAGACTTTCCATTATATAAAAAAATAACACTTCCAACTATTATAATTAATGCAACAACTACAATAATCCAAATTGCTCTTTTACTCATTTTGTGTGTTGTTCAATTTAGTAGGGTCATATATATAACCCTCTTTACATTTATTTTTATAACACGTGCATTCTATTCCTTCTTTACATTTTCCTATGTCTACACAATCCTTTTCAGAACTACATTCTACTTTATCTTTTATAATACCTCTCCACATATTCTTTAATTCTTCTATCTCTACTCTTACTTCTCTTTTTGTCCCATTGTTTAATATCAAAGCCTTTATCTCAACTATTTTATCAATTAATTGGGTTGCTTCTTCTTCAGTTATATTTCCGTTTTCTAACTGCTTTTCAACTCTCCATTCTAAATTATATAATAAAGTTACAATATACTCTCTTGCGTGCTGCTGCCTTTCTGTATAATTTTGAGTTTCATTAAAATGAGCTTTTCTTAATCCAATTGCCCTTTTCAAACATGCATCTTTTGCTCTTCCCTCAAGTTTATAGCATGTCTGAGTTGTTCTATACAAAGCAACACATCTACCTTTATTCTCAGCTAATTTACATGCTTCAGGAATTATATTGTTATTTTCATTATATCTTTTTGCAAGCTCCCTGTTTATCAGCCTGCATTTTATTCTATCACTTCTCTCATCAAAATCTTCACAGTTATAATCTCTTAATTCAGGTAATTTTCTTATTTGAGTTCTAGTTTTATTAACAGTCCTGTTTGTTTCTTCTCTAGTTGTATTAGAAGTCAAATTAGAATTATTATCTTCATCAGAAGTGTTAGATCCACCTTCACCAGTACTTATTGCGCTTACAAATATTGATAAGAATAGAATTGATACAATAAAAATTGCATTAAATCTTAACTCTTTTTTCATTTGGAATATAAGATATTGTTATTTATAAATTTAATGTAGCTTTGATATTGTCAAGTTATCATGATATGAATCATAAAAAAATGTTTAGAAAATAAGCAAATTTCTTACTCATGGTATTTTA
>Ga0209542_10019575_pt1 | contig 10821 bp, 11 predicted proteins | sample RifCSPhighO2_01_FD_184028 | JGI IMG/M metagenome (GOLD analysis project Ga0209542, IMG submission 184028) | Soil microbial communities from Rifle, Colorado - Rifle CSP2_plank highO2_0.1 (SPAdes) (version 2) | ecosystem: Environmental > Terrestrial > Deep subsurface > Rock core/Sediment ...
ATCGCGACGGCGTACCAGGCGCGGATACTGTGGGACTAACCCTCGTACAGGCGCTTCTCGAGCTTGATGTTGTTGGTGACCCCGTAGGGATACTTGCTCACCACGCCCAGCGACTCGAGGCGCTTGATGACCCGGTGGACCTTCACCTTGGAGAGGCCTGTCCGGCGGACGAGGTCGGATTGGGTCATCTCCCCGCCGGCGCGCTCCAGCTCGCGGATGGCGAGCTTCTCGTCGGGAGTGACCATCGCATCCACCACGTCGCGGCGCAGCTCCTTCCCCTCGCGCTCCCGGAGCATCGAGATGAGCATGATACCCGCAGAGATGGTCACCAGGGCGCCGAGGCCGGCGAGGGCCGCAGAAGCCTCCCGAGCGGGCAGGCGCGACTCTCGCATCGGCGGCAGCGTGGCATTCAGCCGCGGCCGGAAGTGGACGAACACCGCTGAATGCAGGAACGCGACGAAGAGGATGCCCCCCTGCACGAGGCAGAGCACGGCGACCGCCCACCGAGCGGCCCGCCCTAAAGATGGTTTCATGTGGTTTCGTTTCGGTGGGTTTCAGCAAGCATTTATATGTTGTTGCATCCGCGCCCTCTGAAACCAGGTGCAACGATGAAGGATATCATCAGGCTGGAGGAGGTCTGGAAGACCTATCGCATGGGCGAGGTGGCTGTGAACGCCCTCCGCGGGGTGAGCTGCGAGATTGAGCGGGGGGAGTTCGTGGCCATCACCGGCTCGAGCGGGAGCGGGAAGAGCACCATGATGCACCTCGTCGGCTGCCTGGACCTGCCGACCCGTGGCCGCGTGCTGCTCGCCGGGGAGGACATCTCCCGCATGAGCGAGTCGCGTCTCGCGGCGGTCCGCGGCAGGAAGATAGGTTTCGTGTTCCAGCAATTCAACCTCATCCCCACGATGACCGCCCAGGAGAATGTCATGCTTCCCATGGATTTCCAGGGCATGGATCCGGAGAAGGCGAAGGAGCACGCAGCACGGCTCCTCGACCAGGTAGGGCTCGCTGACCGGGCGAACCATCTGCCCACGCAGCTATCCGGCGGGCAGATGCAGCGCGTGGCCATCGCACGCTCGCTGGCTGTCGACCCTGACATCATCCTCGCCGACGAGCCGACCGGCAACCTCGACAGCAAGACCGGCCAGTTCGTCATGGACCTCCTCAAGAGGATTCATCGGGAAGAAGGCAAAACCATCATTATCGTCACGCACGACCTGAACCTGGTCACGTATGGGGAACGCATCGTGTATCTCAAGGACGGCCAGGTGGAGAGGGTCGGGCGCAATGCCGGGAGGGTAGAGTGATGAGACGTACACCTCGTAGGATGGGAACATCGTATCTTTTCGCGCTGAGCGTGGCGCTCCTCGCCCTGCTGCCCGGAGCTGCGATTGCCCAGAGCCTGGCGAACGTGCAGATGTCCCTGCTCAACCAGGTTCCGGACCCGGTGCAGGCGGGGGATGTCGTTGACGTGAAGATCAGGATCCAGAACGTGGGCACCGCGGAGGCGCATAATGTCCGTGTCCAGTTCGTACCCGAGTACCCGTTCTCGGTTCTGGAGGGCGAGGAGAGCGTCCAGACGATCGCTGCCCTCCCCAACTGGCCTGGTGACGAGAATTCGAGGACACTCACCTTCAGACTGCGCGTCGACCGCGACGCGATGATAGGGCAGCATTCCATCACCTTCAGGAAGAGCGTCGGGGACGGCACGGTGGGCGGGAGCCAGGAGTTCCCGCTCGAGGTCACCGCGAAGGGATTCGCGGAGATACGCTCTCTCGACCAGACCAAGCTCCTGCCCGGGAAGATCACTCCGCTGGTCTTCACCGTCAACAACCTCGGCAGCGCCCCGCTGAAGAACATGGTCTTCTCGTGGAATGAGCAGAATGGCTACGTCCTGCCTGTCGGGACAGACAACAGCAGGCATATCAAGTATCTCGGGCCCGGAGAGAGCATCGAACTGCGATACGATGTGGTGGCGAGCATCAACGCGGCCCCTGACCTCTATGAGCTGGAGCTCATCCTCAACTACGACCTGACAGACCTGACCGGGGCGACCAGCACGGAGACGGTCAGCACCACGGCGGGGGTCTTCATCGGAGGAGAGACGGACTTTGATGTCGCGCTGTCCGACAGCTCGCAGGAGCAGACCGCCTTCACCGTCTCCAACGTGGGCAGCAACCCCGCCTATTCCGTGACGGTGAGGATGCCGCAGCAGCAAGGCTACCGTGTCACGGGAAGCGCGGACGCCATCATCGGGAATCTCGACAAGGGGGACTACACGGTCGTGTACTTCCGACTCTCGGCTGCGGGCATGACCACAGGCGCCCTGAAGGTGCAGGTGGACTACACCGACACCACGGGGGCGCGCCAGACGCTGGTGAAGGAGGTGTCCATGGGGTCGGGATGGGGACCGATGACCGATTCAGCTGCGCAGGCGGAGATGATGGCGGCCCACCACCCCGAGACAGCCCGCACCCAGACCAGCCAGGGCGTCCTGAAGAAGCCCGCTGTGTACATCCCATCCCTCATCCTGCTGGGGGTTGTCCTTGTGGCGGTGTACAGGAAGAGGGCGCCTGTCAGGAAACTCCTGGGAAGGAATCCTTGAGGCAAGCATGAGATTCGCCAAGTCCGTGAGGCTCGCGCTGAACATGCTCCTGCACAGTAGGCTGCGCTCGTGGCTCACCATCGTGGGCATCGTGATAGGCGTCGCCGCAGTGGTGGCCATCGTATCGATTGGAGAGGGGCTGCGGCGCAACGTCCAGAGCCGCCTCGGCGAGCTCGGGGCTGATCTCATCACCGTCACTCCCGGAGGAGGCCAGGCCTCACGGGCCTTCATGAGGGCCGCCCATCATGGCGAATTCGCCTTCGCCGACACCTCAGGGGGCAGCTCATCGCCACCGGAGACCCTCACCAAGAGGGACATCCTCGCCATCCAGTCCATTGACGGGATAGCCAAAGTGCAGGGCACGGTCTCCGCGAGGGGCGAGGTGTATCTTCTTGCCGAGAAGGCGACGCTCTCGGTGACTGGTGTGGATGCCCTCGCCTGGAAAGAGACGACCACCTCCAAGCTCGAAACCGGCAGATGGCTTGACGCCTCTGATTACCACTCCGTGGTCATCGGCAGCGGGGTCGCCAACGGCACCTTCAAGCAGCCAGTCGCGCTCAACAGGATGCTCCTCATCGAGGGCAAGTCCTTCAAGGTGCTGGGGATACTGGCGACCGGGGATGAGAGAACCATCATCATGCCCATCAGGGCGGCGCGAGACCTCTTCGACACCGTGGGAGAAGACGAGTTCAGCTCCGTCGTCGTCAAGGTCTCCGACGTCGACCTCGTGGAAAAGGTCATCGAGGAGATGGACCAGAGGCTGATGAACTCGCGGCATGTGACGGAGAGGGAAAAGGACTACAGCATCGTCTCGGCGAAGGCAATCCAGGAGAACATCGCGAACGTGACCCAGTCGATAACCCTCTTCCTCGGGGCGATTGCCGCGGTCTCTCTCCTGGTCGGCGCGATTGGGATTGCGAACACGATGTTCACCTCCGTTCTGGAGAAGACCAAGGAGATCGGCATCATGAAATCCATCGGCGCCAAGAACCGGGACATCCTCTCCATTTTCATCCTCAATGCGGGGATGGTCGGCTTGGTGGGTGGCCTGTTCGGCATCGCCTTCGGAAGCATCGCCTCCGGGATGCTCCCCGCGCTTGGGATACGGATGATGGGCGGTGGCGGCATGGGCGCTGGTGGCATGACCACCGCAATCACTCCGCAGCTCCTGATCTTCGCGCTCGCGCTCTCGGTTACGATTGGGGTCCTTGCCGGGGCCATCCCCGCGTACCGCGCCTCCCGCCTCCGGCCGGTGGACGCGCTGCGGTACGAGTGACTTACCGGAGCGCCCGTTCGAGGTCCGCAAGCAGGTCGTCCGCGTGCTCGATGCCCGCAGAGATACGGACCAGCCCGACCGAGATGCCAAGCTTTTTCCGTTCTGACTCAGGAACGGACGCGTGGGTCATGAGCGCGGGATGCTCGATGAGCGACTCGACCCCACCGAGGGATTCCGCGAGGGCGAACACCCTCACTTTTGAGAGGAAGGCCTTCGCCTCTTTCAGGCCGGAGAGCTCGAAGCTCAACATGCCCGAGAAGCCAGACATCTGCCTCTTCGCGAGGGCGTGCTGCGGGTGGCTGCTCAGCCCAGGATAGTGGACCGCGCGGACCTTACGATGCCCCTCGAGGAAGCGTGCGATGGCCAGCGCGTTCTCCTCGTGCTTTCGCATGCGCAGCGCGAGGGTCTTCGCTCCTCGCGCGACAAGAAAGCTGTCGAACGGGGAGAGGATGGCGCCGACAGCGTTCTGGTGGAAGCGGAGCTTCTCGTGCACGCGCGCGTCGTTCAGCATGACGCAACCCCCGACGCTGTCCGAGTGGCCGTTGATGTACTTCGTCGTTGAATGCAGCGCGATATCCGCTCCGAGCGCGAGGGGCTGCTGGAAGAACGGCGAGGCGAAGGTGTTATCCACCACCGTGAGCGCCCCTCTCTTCCGCGCGATGCCGGCGATGGCGCGGATGTCGCACAGCCGCAGGAGCGGATTGGTGGGAGTCTCCAGCCAGACCATCCTTGTTTCCGGCCGCATTGCCCCGGCGACCCGCGCGATGTCTCGCGCATCCACGTAGCTCACGGAGATGCCGAAGCGCGAGAGGACCTTGTCGAACAGTCTCCGCGTACCGCCGTAGAGGTCATCGAAGGCGACGATGTGGTCCCCCTTGTTGAGAAGCGCGAGCGCGAGGGTCGTCTCGGCCGCGAGCCCGGACGAGAAGGCGAGGGCGTGCTTTGCCCCCTCGAGCGACGCGAGCTTCCGTTCCAAGGCGTCGCGCGTTGGATTCCCGGTGCGCGAGTACTCGTAGCCAGCGGTCGGCTTTGCTACGTCTTTGCGCGCGAAGGTCGATGAGAGGTGGATGGGCATGACCACGTCGCCGCTCTTCGCGAAATCCGGCTCCTCGCCCTCGTGTACCGCGCGGGTGTCGAATCTCATGCCAGCCTCTTCGTCATGGGGATGTAGTGGAACCCGTTCGATGCGACGCGCTCCCCCAGGGGATGATAGCCACGGCGCTCCAGGAAACGCGTAGAGGTGAGCGTCGCGTCGAGATGGACCTCCTGCATGCGATGGGAGCGCGCGATGGACTCCAGCCGTTCCAGGAGGGCGGTGCCGATGCCCTTCCCCTGCCACTCCGGCAGGACATAGCCGCGCGAGAGGTAGCCGCTCATCGTGTCCAGCCCGCCCACGCCGACAATCTGCCCCTGCTTCTCGCAGGCCAGGAACTCCATCGAGCGCAGCGCCTCCCGGATGCGCGTCTCCCCGTTCCACTCCAGCAGGGGCGCGATGCCCTCTTCGCCATAATCACGGACATTGACCTCCCGGACCGTGCGCTGGATGAGCTTGGATATCGCCGGCGCATCCTGTTCGCCCGCTGGCCGGATGCTCATAGGAACCGGTGCTCCTCCATCCACTTGTCGTCGAGGAACGTGGAGAGATAGCTCCTCCCGCCATCGGGGAGCATCCCCAGAATTATGCCGCTCTCCATCTGGTCCAGCATACGCCCCCAGGCCAAGTGGTCAACATCTCTTTCGACCATCTCCGAGCGATGGCCCCTACGGTTCAAGACTGGTATCGTGTCACATATCATCTCCACAATCTCCGCAACGTCACCCTTTGGGGTCTCGCGCATCATGGTCCTGAGCAGGGCCGCACTCTCAGGTCTACTGGTCATAAGTCGCCTCGCCACGCGATGAAGTTTTCCATCGTGCCACGGGTGCAGCCGTGTTCCATCTCGCCGTTGTCCCGGCCCGGCTTGAGACGGAGTATCTGGGCGCACGAGCAGCCGCGTGTGTCCGCTAGGGTGTACTGCGAATCCTGCGCAGCCCTCCCCATCTCAAAGATGCCATCGGCGTCTATGTCCGCATAGTGGTTGGGATTCACGCTCACGCTCTCAGGTAGCACCGTGCCAAGGCATAGGTCCTCGACATCCGGCACACCGTCGTCATCCCCATCTGGCGGTGGGCAGGTACCGTTGAAGTGGTCGTTGCCTGTGTAGGACGCGCCAGCGACATAGTCGTTGCCAGTCCCGTTCACGCACCAGGTGTTGTTGTCACCAGCGTCGTTCACCGCAGTGTTGTCCAGAATGTTCGCGAAGAGGAGGTTCCCGCGCGTAGTGTTGGTGAGGTTGAGGGAAGCACCCCTGAAGAGGTTTTCGGTAAGAGTGTTGTCGATGGCCACCATCATTTCCACAACGCCGTCAAAAGTGTTGTTGCGATAGAGAGTCTGATTCCCGCTGATTCCCGTCGCATGGAACACGGAATCGACGACAGCGCTTCCTACCAAAAAGAAGAGCGAGGTGCCTCCGCGAACAAGAAGTCTCCGGACCCCCACCGAGAGGCCCCCTAAATCCAGCGGCTTGGCGTATCCATCAATTTCTTGGTCTTCTATAGTCAGGTTCCGCACGCCTCGGCTGAAGAACGCAGACTCGCAGGAAACGCAGCCCTCCAGGACATTCTGCTTCGCGAGGAGATTCCCGCCTCCAATGAAGCGGTAGCCCCGGTCCAATCCTGTCGCGTTGTTGAACGCGACGGAGGTGTCGTTCCAGTAGTCAATCTCGACCTGGCTCACGCTGTTGAGGACGTTATGCTCCATGCGCAAACGGAGATTGGTGATGGAGGGGTTAGAGATATCTCCGAGGGCCAGATGGCCTCCGTTGAACTCGTTGTTCACGAGGGCAATGTCCTCGAGGGGACCAAACGTGCTGAAGAGCACAGATGTGGTGTTTTCCATGCCCCGGAACGTATTCTTCTCTATGGTGATATTCTGGGAGCAGCAGAGATGGAGCGGCGTGTCGTTGAAGAAGTTGCCCTCAATCACGTTATTGGTGCCAACAAGACCCAGTCCATCCCCCTCAGGAGACTCCATGAACCGGTTGCCCCTTACGATGGAATCGCTGACGTCGAGGACAAGGTTGTGCTCGCGCGTGCGAAACGTGTTGTTCTCCACGAGTATGCGGGGATTGTTCTGGGCAAAATTCACAGCAATACCCCATGTCGTGTTCTGGATGAGATTATTCTGGATGGTAAGGTCCTCAGTTCCCCCGTAGAATATCATTCCTAGACCAAGCCCCCCTACCGGGTCGTAATGTGATACCTTACAGTTCCGAATCGTCAGGTTCCTGCTCCCCAAGCCCTCGATGCCGGAGTGGGACATCTGATCTGTCCCGTTGATGAGGGCGCCACGGCAGTCAAGCTCACTATTCTCGAAGCCTTCGAGAATCAGACCGCTCGGAAGATTCCACACGCAGGAGGGGTCGAGGTCTATGGGTGTGGTGGTTCTGATGGGAGAGTCACCAAGAAAGTGGTTGAACACGCCGTCCCGGCAGAACGTCGTGTTCACGCCGTTATTCTGAATATCAACGTCGATAAAAGTGTTGTCCAAGAAAACCGTGCCATTACCCCTGCTGAAGAAATGGCCGCCCAATTCTGTGAAGTTGAAGGTGTTGTTGACGAGGAGGATTCCTTCAACCTTGTTTGGTTCTATTGACAAGCCATTTTTTAGAATATTGTTCCTCATAATCACGTAACGCGTGAGATAGTCGAATCCAAACAGTACGTGACCCTTTGCAAAGAGATTATCTACGATGGTGGTATTGAAGGCACGAAAGTGATTGAAGGCGAGCAGAGTATTCCCCAGTACGACCGAGTCATTAATAGTAGTGAGCAGAGCGTGAGTGGTTCCATTCACCGTATTATTGATTACGCGTACGCCTCTTGATCCAGAGCCGTTAAGAAGCATCCCGAATTGTACATCTGCAATATCGTTATTGCCCAGAAACAGCCCAACATGGTCCCCACTTTCGATTCCACTTGCACAACAAGTGGTGTTAGGACCGTTATAGTCTCTGATGCGGCAGTTGGTCACACTTACATTGAAGCCTGGATTGATATGTATCCCATCGGCATCCGCAAGGTTACTTCCATTGATAAGAGAGCCATTACAGTCCAACCGGACGCTGCTAGATGTAATCTGGATTCCATGCGGGAGATTATAGATGTTAAGCGAAAAGGTTGTATCCTGAGTGATTTCGCAGCTATCAATCGGAGTGGGGCCGCATTCAATTGCTCTGATAGATTGAGCAGCGACGATGACATGGAAGACAATAAAGACCCAAATGGAATACTTCGGCACGAATTTCTCCTTTGTGTCGAATGCCATGGGCATTCGGAAACCTAACCCTTGGACTATATATAACTAACTTTTTTAAACCACCCCTCGAGCAACTCCGCCTTGATGCGGTTCGCGAGGGGCGTTGGATGCCTGTCGAGGGGATGCAGCTGCATGCGAAGGGGATTATAGTCAGGGTGCGTCTGTGGCTCCAGCTTGAAAAGTGTGAAGTTGAATTCCGTTGCCGCCCACTCCAGTAAGTCTTCCTCGGCGGGAGACGCACTATCAACCGCAAAGACTACAGTGAAGTTCCTATCGGCAGCAAGGCGGGAAAGCTCCCAAAGTGCGGGGGAAAAACGGGAACGCAGAGTGTCTGGACTCTCTCCGTCCAGCGCATATGCTGTGTCGTCCTCTCCGAAGACCACCATCTTCGCTTTACTGTAGCTGAGATTCCGCTCCTTCATGAGCCAGGAGATACGAGTCTCACGAAGGGTTTGAAAAGGCTCGTCTTCCAGGGTATCGCCTCTTACGAACAAGAAGACGACTAGGTCTGGACTGTAATTGGTGCTTTCCGGGCGGAAGAAGGGGAAGGAAAAATTGATCCCTGGCAGGTTGGGCCTTCCCTGCTGAGTCCCCAAGCCATAGCGCCTCAGCAGATAAAGTTCTTCCGTGAGTCCTATTCCGGGAAATCCAAAATTGAGAACCTCGTATCGCGTGCCACTGCTGTTCTCGTTGAGCATGTGCTCCAGTTGCTTCGGCACGGTCTCTCCCAGTTCTACTCCCCAGCCAAAGGTGTAGGAATCTCCGAGGATGATGATACGGTAGCTATTCTCAGGCTTCTCGACAGAATGCTCGTAGTCACGGAATCCTCGCGAGTTCGTGCAGATTTCCGTTGGTAATAACCGGACCCATTGGCCGTCGAATATCTGGCACCTTTTTGGTTGATAGGGCACATCTTCCCCAAACAAGGAATAATTCAGCGATGAAGTCGGGAGTTCATAATCGAGCGCAGTGATGCTTCCCCTCAGATGGGTGATGCCCTTCGCCGTTGGGAACCACAGGGCGTCCACCACCAGGATGGCAACGACACAGATGCTTACCGATGCGAGCAGCAACAGGAAGTTCCATCCTGTTCTTTCAGACATGTCTGGCAGATGAATCGTTGGATTAATAAGGATAGTGCTGGCGCAGTTTAACCGTACCTCACGCTGAAGCTACAGGAACCTGTTCTCCTTCATCCAGCCGTCGTCGAGAAAGGTCGAAAGATAGCTCCTCCCGCCGTCGGGGAGCAGCACCACAAGGACATCGCCCTTCTTCAGGGTCTTCGCGACCCTTGACGCCGCCTCCATCGCCGCCCCCGAGGAGCCGCCCACGAGGAGGCCCTCCTCGCGGACGAGCCTGCGCGCCATCAGGAAGGCTTGTCGGTCGGAGACCACCTCGATGCCGTCGAGCAGCTTCAGGTCAGTGGTGTCCGGGATGAAGTCCTCGCCGATGCCCTCCACCTTGTAGGTGTACGGTCTTCCGTTCCTGCCGTGGAAGCGGTCGTGGAAGATGCTTCCCTCGGGGTCCGCGCCGATGACCTTCACCTTGGGGTTCTTCTCCTTGAGATAGCGCGCAGTTCCGGAGATAGTGCCGCCTGTTCCGATGCCAGCGACGAAGTGGGTGAGCTTGCCCTCGGTGTCCCGCCAGAGCTCCGGCCCGGTGGTCTGGTAGTGCGCGAGAGGATTCGTGGGATTGCGGTACTGATTGGGCGAGAAGGCGTTGGGGATCTCCTTTGCCAGGCGCTCGGCAACCTTGTAGTTGCTCCGCGGATCGTCCGGAGCGACGTCGGTCGGCGTCCGCACGACCTCGGCGCCGAAGGCCCGCAGCAAGCGCTCCTTCTCTATGGACATCTTCTCCGGCATGACGAAGATGCACTTGTAGCCCTTCAGGGTGGCGACCAGGGCGAGGCCCATCCCCGTGTTCCCGCTGGTCGGCTCCACGATGGTGCCGCCGGGCTTCAGCAGCCCGCGCTTTTCGGCGTCCAGCACCATGGAGACCCCAATCCTATCCTTGACGCTCCCGCCGGGGTTGAGGAACTCGAGCTTCGCGAGCACCATACCCTTGCTGCCCTTGGAGATGCTGTTCAGCTGCACAAGCGGGGTGTTGCCCACCAGCTCCAGGACGTCGCGGCCGTATCTCATCGCAGCTCCAGAAGCTTCGCCACGGTGAGGTTCACCTGCGGGAGTTCCTCGGCGATGTGGTGACCGGAGCGGAAGAGGTGCTTCGTCGTCTTCGGAGGAAGCAATTCGCCCGCAAGCCCGCGGCGGAGCACTTCGTCCTTGGTGAACGTCTGCCCGGACCAGCTGTCCAGCAGGATATCCTCGCTATGGTACTCGACGAAGCAGACCGGGATGCGCCGCGCCTTCAGGATGAGCAGCGCTGCGAAGCGATGATGGCCGTCCAGGATGACGCCCGTTGAGCGGTCTGCGAGCACGGGCAGCCGGAGTCCCTCGATGGTGATGCCCTTCGCCATGGCCGCAAGCTTCTGCTGGTCCACGCGCTCATGCGGCTTCAGGCGGGAGGGCACGACGTACTCGACGCGCATGCCCGGAAGATGCGGAGGAAGGATTTAAAGGCTGC
>Ga0209542_10019576_pt1 | contig 10820 bp, 8 predicted proteins | sample RifCSPhighO2_01_FD_184028 | JGI IMG/M metagenome (GOLD analysis project Ga0209542, IMG submission 184028) | Soil microbial communities from Rifle, Colorado - Rifle CSP2_plank highO2_0.1 (SPAdes) (version 2) | ecosystem: Environmental > Terrestrial > Deep subsurface > Rock core/Sediment ...
TCGATCGCATCAACAACAAACCGAGAAAGATTCTAGGCTATGAGAGCGCCTTGGAGGTCGCCAGACGCTCTGGTATCATTAAAAATATTAAAAGTGAGAGTGTCCTAACTCTGGGGTGAATTTAGGATACCACGGTTGATATTTAGCCGCAATCTTTTTGTATTTTGTCCTTACAAAAAGAGTCATAATGCAATCATGAAAAACGTCAAAGAAACACGAGTTAAATACTTTTTGTATGCGCGTAAATCTACCGAATCGGAGGACCGGCAGGTGTTATCCATTGAATCGCAAATTGATGAATTAAAAAAGATTGCGGAGCGTGAAGAATTGGAGATTGTTGAAGTATTGTCTGAATCGCGTTCCGCTAAAGAGCTTGGCCGCCCAATTTTTAATAAAATGGTAGAGCGAATATCGAAAGGGGAAGCCGCTGGTATTTTATGTTGGAAACTGGATCGGCTTGCTCGCAACTTCATTGACGGCGGTGTCATTATCCAACTTCTTCAAACTGGGGTCATTCAACATATTCGAGCTTTTGAGAAAAGTTATTATCCGCAAGACAATGTGCTTCTAATGAGCGTAGAGTTCGGTATGGCCAACCAGTTCTCCCGTGATTTAGCCGTCGACGTAACTCGCGGTATGAGAAAAAAAGCTGAAATGGGTTGGTATCCGGTCCAGCCTCCGATCGGTTATCTTAACAGTAAAATAAAAGGAAAAGGCAATAACGATATTTATAAAGACCCGGAACGATACGATATTGTCCGTAAAATGTGGGACCTTATGCTTACCGGCACTTATTCACCGCCGAAGATTTTGAAGATCGTTAGTGACGATTTGGGTCTTCGGACACGACAGGGAAAAAAGATGTCGAATAGTAATATTCACTGTTTGTTTCGCAACACTTTTTATTACGGTACGTTCGAGTGGCCGCGTGGCAGCGGTAATTGGTATCGCGGTAGTCATGAACCTATGATTACGCAGGAAGAATACGATAAAGTTCAGTTTATTCTTGGTAGCAAAGGCAGGCCACGTTCCAAGAAACACGTATTTGATTTTCTCGGAATGATGGTGTGTGGGGAATGTGGAGCATCAATTACGGCTGACGAACATTACAAGAGGTAAAAGAACGGCAATGTCCATCACTACATTCACTACCACTGCACCAAACGGAAAAATCCAAAATGCACGCAGGGTGTTATTCTAGTGGCAGAACTTGAACGGCAGATTGTGAGTAAAATCGAATCCTTACATTTTCCGGAGGAGTTTCATAAATTTGCGCTGAAGTGGTTCCGTAAAGATCATGATCAGGATGCGCAAAAGAGAGAAGCGATTATATCTTCCCAGCAGAAAGCATATCGCGCTTGTGTTAATAAGATCGATAAACTTATTGATATGCGTGCCGGGGAAGAAATTACTGGTGAACAATTCGCCGAAAAGAAAAGTGTTCTCTTAAAAGAAAAGGAGCGATTTCAAGAGTTGATCAATGATACAGACCATAATGTAAATCGATCAGTGGAAATTGCTGAAGATCTGTTTACTTTTATTAGTGATGCCGTTGAAAAATTCAACACCGGCAGCATAGCGACGCGAAGGCGCATTCTTTCGGCGCTCGGTTCGAACCGGTCGCTTATGGACAAAAAACTGTTTGTTAACTTGGAAGAAACGCTCGTTCCGGTCCAAAAGCTGTCCGGCGAGGTAGACGAAATTAACAAGCGGTTCGAACCGCATAAAAACGATATGACGCAAGAAGATTTTGAACGAATCTACTCGCAAAGTTCTGTAGTGTCCACCCAGCAGGATTCGAACCAACGACCGTTCGCTTAAGAGGCGACTGTGGCATTTACCCCGTACTAACGCTCCTATAACCATTTTGTGCCCGTCTCTTCGTCCGCCCAGTAGGGATCGAACCTACGACCCTCCGCTTAAGAGGCGGGTGCTCTACCAACTGAGCTATGGGCGGGCGAAGAGAAAGGAGGGCAGAATATTTTAAGTATATATCAAAGAAACATTAAAAGTGAAGCGTTTAGTATCGGGGCCAACTGAGCTATGGGCGGGCAAACATAATTTACGTTAAAAATCCGAAAAAGTAAATTATTTTCAGTGCCTGGGAAGGGAATCGAACCCTTATGCCTTGCGGCCGGGGATTTTAAGTCCCCTACGTATACCAGTTCCGTCACCCAGGCATGATTAATTTACTTGAAGCGCGGGCGGGAAACGCGAGTACGCTTTCGATTCCCGGCAAAAGCGAATAAGTTCGCTTTTTCCCGTAAGGCACGGGCGGGAATCGAACATTACATGTTCAGTCCCCTTGTTGGATATTTTGTTTCGCTTCGCTCACAAAATATGCTCAACAAGGCTTCGATTCCCGACGAAAGCTCTCCCAGAGCTTTCTGCCGGCCTGAAGGCACGGGCGGGAATCGAACCCGCGCATATCGGTTTTGCAGACCGCCGCGTTACCACTTCGCCACCGTGCCATTCCAAGATTGTATCCGAAGAATGGCGATTTTAAAAGGGAGGATGCTATTTGATATCCAATTTAATCGCTTCAATTTTTTGTCGGTTTTTTTCGCCTATGTCGATTTCAATGTCGACAAAAGGAACCATTACCAATCCTGTTTCGTTTATCAGATAGTTGTGCAATTCAGTGCGTTTTCTTTTGGTAAATGACAGTGCGGTTTCCTCCTTGTCTTCGGGGAAAACGGTTATGTATATCAGAGCTTTTTTGCTTCGGTCCTTGATTTCTGTTCGGGTTACCGTAATCATTGAAGTTCTATCTGATTCGCGTTTAAAAAATTCGGAGGCGGCTACTGAAACAATAGCGGCAATTTTGTCGTTTTTCTTTTTCGTCTCCTCTACTTTGCTGTTCATGCTATTTTTCCACAATTACGAATGGTTGAATAATATCGCCTTCCGCCACCGTGACTTTGACTTCCACCATGGCACCGAATTCCATGCCTGCGGTAACTTCATCAACCCTATTTTTAAGCCTTTGAAGTTCTCTGACTTTTCCTCTGCCGATTTCGGCATCTCTTCTTGTCACAATCACTTCATCGCCAAGAGAAATTTTTCCTTCTTGGACTTTTCCTCCAATAATTTGGCGGTCTTTAATTTTGCCAAATAACTTTAAAACTTTAACCGAGCCTTGAATTTCTTCAGTTTTAATTTTAGGCGTTCGTTCCTTGAGAAACTCAATCAGCCATTCCGAAAGTTTGTAAATGATATCGAACTGCTTGATTACGATATGAGAACGCTCAGTTATTGCCTTTGCCCGGTTGTCTATTTTTGCATTAAAGCCGATGATTACGGCGCCTTCTACGCTTTCAGCCTTTTTTGCGTCGGTTTCGGAAATTTCCCCGACTCCCTGACTAATGATCTTTATCTTGGCCCGATCTGATCCCACCTTTTTTAATTCGTGCAGTATTGCGTCTATCGTTCCCGATGCGTCGGCTTTTATTATCACGGGAATAACAATATTTTCACTTTCGTTCGCCGATGAGTCTTTAGATACATTTATTTCTCCGGATATATCTTTCGGAAGGTTTTTTATAAGCAGTTCCGCCTCTTTCTTTGACTTTACCACTCTAAATGGCAAACCTGCGTCCGGAATTTTGCTCCACCCAACAATACGTACAGGTTTACCCATGGTCGCGCTTTCCAGGCTTTTTCCTCTGTCGTCTTCCATGATTCGAACAGGGGCGAGTGCATTGCCTGAGATCACGAATTGTCCCTTTCGCAATGTTCCATTTGTGATAACCAAAGTTCCTGACGGACCACGCTTGTTGTCGAGATTGGATTCAATCACATACCCTTCTGCGTCTTTTTCCAATATACCCGAAACCTCATTCATTTCGGCAAGCAAGTCAATAATCTCAAGCATTTCCGGAATGCCCGCGCCTGTTTTTGCAGAAATGGCAGTCCAAGGTACGTCTCCGCCGTATCCTTCCAAGTAAATTTCGTTTTCGGCTAAACTTTGCTTTGTTCTCTCGATGTCCGCTCCTGGTTTGTCGATTTTGTTGATTGCCACCATAAAAGGCAATTTTGCGCCAGCAATGCATTTGTGAGCGTCGAGCGTTTGGGGTTTGACTCCATCTTCCGCTGAGACGAGCAATATTGCAATGTCAGCGACATTTGCGCCTCTAGCTCTTATCGCGCCAAAAGCTTCATGTCCGGGAGTGTCCAAAAAAGTAATACGGCGAATATCACCATTTTCTTTTTGGTGTTCAATTTCGTAAGCGCCGATTTTTTGCGTAATACCTCCCGCTTCAGCGTCTGTTATATTGGCTTTTCTTACATATTCAAGAAGTGTCGATTTACCGTGATCGACGTGACCCATGACGCAAACAATAGGCGTTCGGCGCAAAATATTCTTTTGTGAATTTGTTTCTGCCATGTTTCTTTTGTTTTTCGAAATTATTTTGCATCGCTTTTTACTGACGCAAAAGCCTTATTCAAAACTTCAGACTCCTCGTGCGTGAGTTCGTATCCCGATTTACCTTTTTTTACCGGCTTGGCAAAGATACTGATTCTGTCGCGTACGTTTAAACTGGAAAGTATCAACCCGTCGCCTTTTTGAGAAAGGAAGGCTGACGCAAAACTCTGATTTCCTCCCTCGCCGTTTCCTTTCCATGGATTAAAACGCAAAGTAGTGACGGCTTGAATACTCTTGCCAAGTCTTTTTTCAACATCATCCAAATACACATTGACGGAATTTTTCCATTTTTTCACCTCCAGATATTCTTTTTCTATGTTTTTGAAAGAGTCTTCGAGTGTTGCCGCAGATTTTCCTTTTAGCAATTTGTTAATTCTGCTTTGTTGCATCATGACCGCGATAGCCAATATAAACAGTATTAGTCCAAAGGCGACCAGTACCGTTTGCTCCATTGTGAGATTGACAGTAGTCATAATGGCCGATTATAGCGCCTTTTACGCCTTAAATCCAATTAGGTAAAATTTGTTGCAGGACGTCTCGTCAAGTGTTAACATCACAACACCGTCATGTCAAGAAATAGATTATATTTTGATAGCGCGGCAACTACGCCGATCGACCCAAAGGTTTTGAGAGAATATGTTTGGCATTTGAAAAACACGACGGGTAATGCAAGCTCAATTTCGAAGGAGGGGGTAGCCGCCAAAAAAGTTTTAGAAACGTCGCGAAAGGAGGTAGCGGCGTCTTTAGGAGCGCGTCCCCTTGAAGTTGTTTTTACTTCTGGCGGAACGGAATCGAACAATTTGGCGATCATGGGGACTTTTGAGAGTTTAGGTGGAAGTGATTTTAAAACGCAAAACGGGAAAAAATTTCATGCTATAACAACTGAAATTGAACACTCTTCGGTTTTGGAATGTTTTAGACAACTTGAGAAAAAGGGGCTTCAGGTTACATATTTACCCGTAAGTTCCGGTGGTGTTATTGACTCGAACGTGCTCAAAAAAGCCCTTCGCCCCGAAACAGCGCTTGTATCTATTCAGTATGCGAACGGCGAAATCGGCGTTATCCAGCCGATTCGTGAAATTTCCAAAGTCATCCGAGACTTTAATTCAAGATTTGCTATTCATGCGTCACGATTGAAAACTCAATTTCATACGGACGTATCACAGGCGGCTTCGTATCTCAATTTGTCGGTGGAGCGTCTCGGGGTAGACCTTATGACTTTGGACAGTCATAAGATTTATGGGCCGAAAGGCGTAGGGGCGCTTTATCTGCGAAGTGGAGTGAAGATTTCACAGATTACATTTGGTGGCGGTCAAGAAGGGGGGATGAGATCTGGAACGGAAAATGTTCCCGCGATAGCCGCTTTCGCCAAAGCATTACAAATTTGCGCTGTTCAAAGGGAAAAGGAGTCGTTACGATTAGCTACACTTCGCGACCAAATCTATTCCGGTATTCTTGAGAATATTGGAATGGAAATATTGGTAAACGGTGAAATGAAAAATCGGTTGCCCAATAATCTGAATATTTCCATCCGAGATATCGATACGGAATTTTTGACACTTCAGTTGGACGCTAAGGGTATTGCAGTGTCCACAAAAAGCGCCTGTGTTGATTCAGACGTCGGGTCATACGTGGTCAAGGCTCTGGGGGGACACCCTTGGCGATCCAAAAATACCTTGAGGATATCCCTCGGAAGATTTACAACGATAGACCAGTGTCGAAACTTTGTACGTGTGTTAAGGGGTTTTTTAAAGAAATAAATTTTTTTGAGGTAATTTTTGACAGTGAAAAGCAGTATGATGATTAAAAAAATAAGTTATTGATGTATCGCAGACAAAAAAGGGTGAAGTAGTACCATCTCTAATTAACCATTAGACGCGAATTCCCGAATTTTGGCCTGCCTGCGCCTGGCCGTGCAGGCGGGCAGGCAGGCTACAAAACTTCGTTTCGCGTTCGCCATATCTCGATATGACTCGTGCTCCAACTCGTTTTTCGCCCAAAATTCAGAAATTCGTTTAATGCGAAAGCGTTAATTAGAGATGGTACAAAGCAAAAAAAAATGGCATCTCATAAAAAATGGGGGTAGTTTTTGCTGTTGCTTTTTAATGAAAAGCATTTAAAATTGGCAACATGGAGTCGTTAACCAAACAACAAATAGTTTTACTGACCCTCCTTGTTTCGTTCGTGACATCAATCGCCACAGGTATTGTAACTGTGTCCCTTATGGATCAGGCGCCGCAATCTGTGACACAAACCATCAATCGTGTCGTTGAAAGAACAGTGGAGAGGGTGGTGCCGGCAAGCGTGAACGTGGTGAATCCTTCCAAAGAGTCGGTAGTAACGAAAGAAACCGTAGTGGTTAGAGACGATGATATGATCATCTCTGCGGTTGAAAAGAACAGAAACCTAATATACAGAGTAATCAAAATTAGGAACGAATTCGGCGAAGTTCAGGAAAAGTACGGCGGTTTGGCTGTCCCAGTAACCGCTGATGGCATCCTTATCGCGGATATTTTGGCACTTCAGAAAAAGTTCGATGATTTCGGTATGATCATACCGGAGTCATACAAGGCCGTGGATTCCTTGGGAGGGACTGTTTCGATAGTTCCAATAGGTGCGGATGAAGCAAATGGCCTCGTGTATTTTGGGGCGATGACTGAGGACGGAAAAAGAGATCCTAACGCGTTTAAGAATCTTTTCGTTTCGATGGGGGATTCTGATAAGTTGAAGTTGGGTCAAAGTGTTGTATCTCTTAGCGGTTATTCTGACAATATTGTATCGACCGGGATTGTTTCGGCATTACCTGAGAATAAAAGTGCGACTGTGCCTGGCAAGTATACTTTGGTAAGAACAGACGTTAAATTAGAAGGGGCGACTCCCGGTACTTTGCTTATAAATCTTAGCGGAGAAATTGTTGGAATACTGTCGAGCAAGTCTGCGGACGGAAGCGTTTATCTGCCCTCCAAGTTCATGACTGAGGGACTCAAAACTGTGAATACTGTAAATAACGTTAAAACTTCCATTTAGGTTTATATTGACGAATATTATAAATATAGTAAAATATTTTCGCTCGGTTGATTACCATCCTGCCATACTTATTTGTCTCTTAACCTCTATACCAATCAATCAATACAACAGAACCTCGAATACTCGGTTCACTACGGGGCGAGATGGAGCAAAAAAGCGTACGATACGAATTATGAGCGTTAACATATAAAAACAAACATGCCTCCGTTTAACCACCCCATAGTAGAACCTCGAATACTCGGTTCACTACGGGGCGAGATGGAGCAAAAAAGCGTACGATACGAATTATGAGAGTTAACATATAAAAACAAACATGCCTCCGTTTAACCACTTCACAACTAAAGCAAAGGAAGCGATTCGAAGGGCTCACGAGCTTGCTATTGAGCGTGGTCAAAATCACGTTAACCCGATGCACCTTTTGGTTGCCTTGATTCTTCAGGAGGAGAGTATGGTTTTGGCTATTTTGGAAAGACTCGGCACGGATACTAATCTTTTATCCGAAGCTGTTTTAGAAGCTTTAGAGGGAGGGGAGGGCGCTTCAGTTTTGTCTCCTTCTTATCAAATTTACATAACGCCGGAACTTGCGCAGACATTTGAAATTTCCTCGAGGGTAGCCTCGACTCTTAAAGATGAATTTGTTTCAACCGAGCATCTTTTTGTCGCCATGATGGATGTTCAGGGTGCGGCGCGAGAACTTTTAAGCCGTTTTAAAATTGACAAAAATGCAGTTCTTCGCGTACTTGAGGAACTTAAAACCAGCAATATCAGCGATGTCTCCGCGCCAAAGAAATTTCGTTTTTTGGCGAAATACACGAGGAATTTAACTTTATTGGCCAGGGAAAACAAACTTGATCCGGTTATTGGGCGCGACTCAGAAATTACGAGAATTGTTCAGATACTTTCGAGACGCACAAAAAATAATCCGATTTTGATCGGTGAAGCAGGGGTTGGAAAAACGGCGATTGTCGAAGGTCTTGCTTTGCGTATGTCGAACGGAGATATCCCCGAGTCCCTTCGCGATAAAGAGCTCGTGTCCCTCGATCTCGGTCTTTTGATTGCCGGAACAAAATATCGCGGGGAGTTTGAAGAGAGACTGAAAAACATCATGAAAGAAGTCGAGCGTTCTCAAGGGAAGATAGTTTTATTCATTGATGAAATTCATACTATCGTTGGCGCGGGCGCGGCTGAGGGCTCAATGGACGCCTCCAATATGTTGAAGCCGGCTCTTGCGAGGGGAGAGCTTCGTGCTATTGGCGCCACAACGCTTAAAGAGTATCAAAAGCATATAGAGAAAGACCCGGCTTTGACGCGCCGTTTTCAGCCTGTTCATGTTTCTGAACCTTCCATTGAAGACGCTGTGGCTATTTTGCGAGGACTGAAAGAAAAATATGAGCTTTACCACGGAGTTAGGATTACCGATGACGCAATTGTGGGGGCAGTCAATCTTTCTGCTCGATATATTACCGACCGATATTTACCCGATAAAGCAGTCGATTTGATAGATGAATCCGCGTCAGCGCTTAAGATCTCTCTTGAAAGTTTGCCACCCGAACTGGAAGAGACGCATCGCAAAATTACACGCTTGGAAATAGAAAGAGAGGCGCTTAAAAAAGAAACGACCAAAAAGGCTAAGGCGCGCACAAAGGTTATAGATAAAGAGATTGCCGATTTGAAAGAGAAGACCGAGGAGCATGAGCTTAAATGGAAAAATGAAAAAGAAACTCTTGCGGAGATAAAATCTATTAAAAAGGAATTGGAGACTTTAAGGCTTGAAGCGGAGGGAGCTGAGGCACGCGTTGATTTGGCGCGAGCGGCTGAGATTCGATACGGTAAGATACCGGCGCTCGAGAAAAGTTTGGACGCAAATTTGAAGAAATTGAAGAAACTTCAGAGTTCTAGACGAATTCTGAAAGAAGAAATTACAGAGGCTGATATAGCCGATGTCGTTTCGCGCTGGACGGGAGTGCCTGTTGCAAAAATGCTGGAAGAGGAAGCTGAGAAATTAAACAGAATGGAGCAGGACTTGAGTCAGAGGATTGTCGGCCAGGACGAGGCCGTTAAAAAAATTGCCGATACGATAAGGCGCGCGCGTGCCGGCATTGCCGACCCGAACAGGCCGATCGGCAGTTTTATCTTTTTGGGTCCGACAGGTGTCGGCAAGACAGAACTCACCAAGGCTTTGGCGGAATTTATGTTTAATGACGAGAAAGCCTTGATCAGAGTCGATATGTCGGAATTTATGGAGAAACATGCTGTTTCCAAATTAATCGGAGCGCCACCCGGTTACGTGGGATACGATGAAGGCGGTAATCTGACTGAGATGATACGTCATCGTCCGTATGCGGTTGTTTTGCTAGATGAAATTGAGAAAGCGCATCCTGAAGTGTTCAATATTCTTTTGCAGATTCTCGATAATGGCAGGGTAACTGACTCAAAAGGCAGGGCGGTTAATTTTAGAAATTCCGTCATAATCATGACTTCGAATATCGGCGCTCAGTATATAGACAAGATGCAAAAACTTGGTTTTTCAAGCGGAGAAGTCAATGACGATTATTCGGCGGCAAAAGACAAAGTTTTGAACAGCCTCAAAGACCATTTTCGGCCGGAGTTTTTGAACAGGCTTGACGACATTATTGTGTTTGACGTATTGAAACCGCAGGCCGTTGCCAAAATTGTTGATTTGCAAGTTGGTATTGTACAGAAGAGGTTGGCTGATAAGGGAATTACACTTGAGGTTACATCCGAAGTCTCGACTTATTTTGCGAAGGAAGGGTATAGTCCCCAGTATGGCGCGAGACCGCTCAAGCGCTTGATTCAAAATAAGATCCTAACCCCTGTCGCTAATTTGATAATTTCCAGAAATCTCGGGGAGGGAGGCGTGGTTGAAGTGAAAATCAAAGGAAGTGAATTTGAGTTTAACGTCAAAAATTCCGGGAAGAGAATGGCCTCCGGACTGCCGGTAAAAAGTTCAATAAAGACCGACACAAAACAAACAGCGAAAGCGTAAGTAGAATAGAAAAGTCCTTTCCATGAAATATAGTGGGAAGGGCTTTTCTTATGTCCGAACCATGAGAGGTGAGACGCTAAAAACATAGTATAGCCGATGTTCCGCGCTGGATATTTAGTAAAAAAGAGTATATGCAAGCCTTTCTACGTGGATTTTTTGATACTGATGGGTCCTTTTATAAGTTGAAATTTGGTTCACAGATATCATTTACAAACCGTTCGATACCGATACTGTTGTAAGTATCCACACCCCCAACCACACCCCATGATATAATGTCAATATGAACCTCTCGGAAAACGAGATAAACAAAAGACTCATAAGGCTCAGAAATTTAGAGAATCTCCACATCAAAGCCAGAGA
>Ga0209542_10019577_pt1 | contig 10820 bp, 12 predicted proteins | sample RifCSPhighO2_01_FD_184028 | JGI IMG/M metagenome (GOLD analysis project Ga0209542, IMG submission 184028) | Soil microbial communities from Rifle, Colorado - Rifle CSP2_plank highO2_0.1 (SPAdes) (version 2) | ecosystem: Environmental > Terrestrial > Deep subsurface > Rock core/Sediment ...
TTCGCTTAAAGGGGGTAAAATAGAAAAAGACCAAAAAGAGGGCAAATATGAACCAGATTAAAAAAACGGTAAAATTACTTCGAAGAAGTCCTTACCAGGCTCTTGCCGCAGCCTTGGCAATGTCCCTCACTTTTTTTGTATCTTCGATTTTTGTAATCATGATAATCGGAGGGCAGATAGTTTTGAATTATATCGAACAGAGGCCCGAAGTGATTGTTTTTTTCAACGATGAGGCAACGCAAACTGAAATTGACGAATTAAATACCCAAGTAAAATCAACAGGTTTGACGAAAGATATTAAGTTTGTCTCAAAGGAAGAAGCTTTGGCAATTTACAGAGAGCGCAACAAAGATGACCCGCTTCTTTTGGAATCCGTAACTGCTGATTTTTTGCCAAGATCTATCGATATTTCCGTAAACCGCGCATCCGATATTAAACAGGTTACGGAACTTGCCAAGGATAGTCCCCATGTGGATAAAGTGATAACACCGGAAAATCTAGTTGAACAGCTTGTTAAGTGGACCAAGACTATTCGTCTAGGCGGTATTGTTTTTGTTTCAACTCTGCTTTCAATTTCCTTCCTTATTATAATAATGGTTATCGGTATGAGAATCGCCATAAGAAGGGAAGAAGTATCCATCATGAGTCTGGTCGGGGCAACTAAGTGGTATATAGCAAGGCCGTTTTTTATTGAGGGGGCACTTTACGGAATTTTAGGGGCCTCAATTTCGGTCCTTTTAATCTACGGGCTTTTACTTTTTTACTCGCCACAGATCCAGAATTTTTTGGGCGACATTCGAATTTTTCCGATTAACCCTCTTTTTTTCCTCTACCTTTGGGCGGCAGAAGCGCTGGTTGCGGCACTCGTGGGTATTATCGGCGCCGCCATCGCTTTGTACAGGTATCTTAAGATTAGGTAAGATACTAATATGCTTAAAAAAGTCTTATTGCCTGTTTTTGGCGTTTTGCTCCTTTTTTTGACACTGATTTATTTTAGTCCAATTCAAGCTGTCAGTATTGAGGAATGCGAAAAGGAAGATATCGCACCGGACAAAATAGGGGAATGCATCGATCTTCTTTCTAACAAAGTAAGCGAATTAGGAGAACAGAAAAAAACTTTATCATCGCAAATAGCGCAGTTTAACAACCAGATCAAGCTAACTCAATTAAAGATCTCCGATGCTCAGGCGACTATTAATAAGCTTGAAAAAGAAATCGGCGTATTGGGGTTTCGTATCGATTACATCAACGAGTCGGTTGATACGCTTGAGCGTCTTTTGAAAGAGCGGATTGTTGCTACATACCAGCAAAGTTTTGTTTCCAATTTAGAACTTTTGATTGCCTCAAATGATTTTTCCGATCTTATCTTGCGGATTCAATACATAAAGCTCATACAGGAAAATGACAAAAAGGTTCTAGCCAGCCTGCAGGAAACAAAAGCCAATTACTCAAATCAAAAAGAAGATAGGGAAACAAAACAGGTAGCGATTGAGGAAAATAAGCAAAAATTGCTGGGACTCAAGACACAGATAGACAATCAAAAACTAGAGAAACAAGTTCTTTTGACAAGAGCCCAAAATGATGAATCGCGATATCAGAGACTATTAGAACAGGCACAAGCGGAGTTAGCAATTGCCTTTGGCGGCGGAACAGAAACATTCATCCGTGATGTTAAGCAGGGAGATACAATTGGAGCGGTCATTTCTGGAGCATCAGGATGTTCTACTGGAACACACTTGCACTTTGAGGTTCACAAAAACGCAGCAATAGAAAATCCGAATGGTTACCTCTCATCTAAGGGGGTGACTTATGTTCCAAATGAAGCTGAGGCTGGAGCAATTAATCCTGGCGGGAATTTACCTTGGCCACTGTCTGATCCGATATTTATAACTCAAGGTTATGGAAACACTCCTTACGCTAATTCCGGAGCGTACAATGGACGTCCTCATTTTGGTATAGATATGTACAGTTCATCACTGACAGTAAAAGCTGTAAAAGACGGCAAGTTGCACGGTGGGTCTTATGGAGGATGTCGGCTTGGTCCTCTTATCTATGCTCGTGTAAAACATGACGATGGTGTTGATACTCTTTATCTTCACATGGTTCCCCGTTAAGTCATAAATGATTATTGACAAATTTCTCCAGAGCCATTATTTTCTTGACTAATGCCCAGAATCCTTACTATTGTCATATTTTGTTTTACATTACTATTTTTAGCTGTGCCAAAAACCTATGCCGCGATTTCGTTTTCGATTTCCGATCCACAAACCGATGGCGAAACGGTCACATTCGACGTTTCTATATCCGGCCTTACTTCATCAAGTTGCACCGACGGTTACTGTTATCTCCAGGCGGCATTTACTAATCCAAACCAGCCAAGATACTTTGGTTTTACTCAAAACCAAAATGGTCAGTGGTATCAATACGATGGTTCGCCTGGTAAAGACAATATTAAATCGACTTTTTTTTCTTTTGCGCTTCAAGATGGTAATTGGTCAGGCAAATTAACTATTAAAGTAGATGTTGAAGATTCAGATTACGATGGGCCGGGAAATTACGATATTAAAGCATGGCGGTATTCAGGAAAAAGTGATAGCTCTTCAGGTTTTTCAGATAATCCCCTTACAGTGTATCTAACAAATCCAGCTCTTTCCCCAACCCCAACTTCCACATCCCAAACCTCAACATCGCAAACAACTTCTTCAACGTCCAGCAAATCAAAATCGCCAAGTCCTTCGCCTAAGAGTTCTTCATCGCCGGCTTCTTCTAAAAAAACATCTTCAGTTTTAGGATCGAGTCAGTCTGCCGAAATCACAAAGCCGCCCGCTACTGAAATTAACTTAAGCGTTTCCCCGACTCCGTCTGCCGAGTCAAAAGTAGAGCAGTCTTCAAATAAATTAAAGATTGCAGGAAGCATTGCCGGTTCAGGCGCAATAATTATGGGAATTTCCGTTGGGCTACATTTATGGTATAAGAGGAAGTCTGTTAGCGGGAATAAAAACAGGAGCCAATTTGAAAAGTGATTCTCAGAGCATATTCTTAAGCAGGTGGCTGCCTGTTTTTTTATGGGCGGCTGTCATTTTTGCATTATCCTCGATTAGGCAGATAACCGTCGCCGAATTCTTTCTATGGGATTTTGCGGCAAAAAAGGTTGCGCATTTGGGCGAATATGCGGTACTTTATGCATTGATCTTGCGGGCAACAGAAACAAAATGGGTTTTGTCTTTTTTTCTGACAATGATTTATGCAATGTCGGACGAAATCCACCAAAGTTTTGTGCCGGGTAGAACTGCCGCAATCTATGATTTAAGCCTTGATTTTTCCGGTTCTGCAATTTCCGCTTATGTAACATGGAAGTTAAGACAGATTCGCCCAAAGAAACAAAAAAAGTAGCCGAGAAACTGGCAAAGACCCTTGCTGCGGGCTCTGCGGTTGCGCTTTTTGGAGATTTAGGTGCGGGAAAAACAGTTTTTGCGCAAGGGTTGGCAAAAGGACTTGGCATCAAAAGAAAAGTTATCTCCCCGACATTTGTTTTCATGCGCTCCTATCCGTTTTTGCATCATAAAAAACCTTTGACCTTTTATCACATTGATTTGTACCGGGGGCAGGACTCAGGCGATTTTAGAAACTTGGGGCTTGAGGAGATATTTTCAGATGAAGGGATTGTTGTTTTGGAATGGGCCGAGAAAATTAGAGACGTGCTTCCGAAAAGGAGAATTGATGTGACCATAAGTGTGACCGGTGACAAAACCAGAAAAATTTCCATCAAAAATAGAAAATAATATGCTGGGTCAACCACCAGAAGATCAGATTAAAAAAGCCATCGCAGTTCTCAAAAAAGGCGGCATTGTTATTTTCCCAACTGATACGGTTTACGGCATCGGCTGCCGCATTGATGATAAAAATGCAATTTCCCGTCTTTATAAAATTAAAAAAACTCCAATCACTCAACCGTTTCCATTATTAGTCACTAAACTTAACCAGGTTGAAAAGCTAGCCATTATAAATAAAACAGGGGAGGAACTTATCAAAAAATTTTGGCCGGGGTCATTGACAATAGTCCTTCAGTCAAAAAAAAGTAAAGAAAAAATCGGGTTTCGGATGCCGGATTCTTCTCTTGTATGTTCATTGATCGATGGGGAGGGTGAGCCGATTATCGGGACGTCTGCCAATTTGCACGGTTACCCGACCCCAAAATCATACGAAGAGCTTGATTCCGATATTATTAAACTTGCTGATTTTGTCCTAAAAGGCGAGTGTCAATTGGGTGTTGAGTCGACCGTTGTGGATGCAACATCTGATGTGCCAAATATATTAAGACAAGGGGCAGTAAAGTTAAATGAGTAGATTAAGAGAACTAAGTTAATTAGCTGACTAAATTAACTAAATTAACTAAATTAACTGATAATCTTAATTAACTATGAAATTAAAAATAGATACAACAATACACAAAGAAGTAACAGTTGAGCTGAAAGACCCGACAAGCGGTAAAGTTCAAAAACTGACTGAAGAACAAAAACTAGGTTCGCAGGCTCTTTTGCCGGCGATTGTCAAAATCCTAAAAAAGAATAAATTAACCCTAGAAGACTTGACTGCCGTCGAAGTAAATCCCGGGCCCGGTTCTTTTACGGGTACAAGAGTCGGGGTTTCTGTTGCCAATGCACTGGGATTTGCCCTTGATGTTCCTGTAAACGGCAAAAAAGGTAAAATAGTTGTGCCAATCTACGAAAAGAGTAAGTTTGATTAGGATTGATATTAGTTACCGGAGGAGCGGGGTTTATCGGTTCACACGTTGTTAAGATCCTTTTGGGTAAGGGATACGAGGTTGTTGTTTTGGATAACCTTTCATCTTCCAAAAAGGATAGTATTGACAGGCGTGCGCAATTGATAATCGGCGACATTAATAATCCGACTCAGTCAAGAAAAGCCTTAAAAGGAGCCGAAGCGGTTATCCATATGGCGGGTTTGATAATCGTTCCCGAGTCGGTCAAAGATCCGATAAAATACTGCGAAAATAATGTTGTCGGCACCGTGTCTTTTCTGGAAAGCATGCGAGCTGAAAATGTCAAAAAGATAATTTTCTCATCTTCAGCCTGTGTCTACGGCAATCCGGCAAAATTACCGATTAAAGAAGACGCACCGGTTAATCCTGATAATCCTTATGGTGCAAGCAAAGCGTCAATCGAAGCTTTCCTGCAATCATTCCATTCGGTTTTTGGTTTCGACGTGGTGATTCTCAGGTACTTTAATCCTTACGGCCCGGGTGAAATGCATGATCCGGAAACCCACGCCATACCCAATTTTATAAAAGCTACTCTCGCAAAAAAGCCTATCCCTCTCTATTGGCAAGGTGAGCAGGTTCGTGATTTTATTTACATTGAAGATCTGGCGCAGGCGCACGTTGATGTTCTGCCGCTATCAGGCTATGAAATTTTTAATATCGGCTGCGAAAAAGGTGTAAAAGTCAAGGATGTTGTTGATGAAATTTTCAAAATTGCAGGGTATGAAGTTCCGATTAATGATTTGGGAAAAAGGGCAGGGGATGTTCCTGCCAACTTTGCCTCGAGCGAAAAATTAAAAAAAGCTGTTGGATGGAAAGCAAGAGTCGGTCTAAACGAGGGTCTTGCAAAAACGATCGAATTCTTCAGAAGCATTTGATGCGGTATGTTTCCTTAGAAATCCGCCATTAGCTTATGTTGTTTGAGTATATCATTTGGTGTTTGCATGTTAAGGGAAAGATGAGCTCTTTTGGTGTGGTAGTAAATTAAGTATTCATTTAGTTCTTTCTCTAGGTTTGGTATATCCTTGGGATGAAAGTTTCCCCAACCAAGACATTCTTTTCTCAATGTTCTATTGAATGATTCAATGTAGCTCTGTTCATTCTTCTTATATGGCCTGGCTACTCTGAACCTTTCGGCAAAAGAGAAAACATTCTTTCTGAACTCACCCTTAAACTCAGGTCCTCCGTCTGTTTGCAGGAGATCAGTATGACCAAAACGAGTAAAAGAATACTCAAGGAAATTCTGTCCATCAGTACTTGTTAGTGTTGGATACAGCTTCACAGATACGTCTTTGGCAAACGTATCAACGCCGGTAAAGGCAAATACCATACCAAAGTGCACTGAGTCCATTTGAATGACTTGACGAGGCTTAGTTGCTATTGTCAGCTCGCCTCGTTTTAGATTCTTCTTCCATTTGCTTCTTAGCTTGTACTTCTCGGAAAGAATCTTGTAGATTGCCTTAACACCTAAAGACTGACCATATTCTTGCTCTAAGTAGTAGGCGATCTTCTGTCCGCAGCAGTCATTGTTTTTCTCACGAAGGCTCCAGATACGGGCTTTCAAAAGCCCATCAACTTTACGTTTTGTTCTTTCTCCTTTCTTGGCATTCCTATATTGCTCAAGAAATCCCAGTAAACCTTCCGGATGCTGACTAATTAAGCGAATCCATTCCCTGACTGTTTCTCTGTGAACACCAAATTTTTGGGCAATATGCCCTTTTTGCATTCCCTGTTCAAAAAGCTCCCAACAAAGAACAATTTTTGTTGTTTGTATCACTCCCATCATTGTACTTTCTCTCAATGACGGATATTAAAGGAAAATACTGCGTGATGTTGACATAGCCCCCCTAAAGTTATATAAAGTAATCTCTACCTGCCCGATCTGAATATGAGTCAGACGGACAACGACTTTTCTACACAAAATATCACCCCGACACTGATCAGCCAGGTCGTAGATGCTTTAAGAAATAAAGCATATGGAAGCGTCGAAATATATATCGAAAACCACATGGTCGTGCAGATAACCGAAAGAACCATCACCAAAGTTAACCCGATATACAGGAAGGTTAAAGTCGTAAGAAACAACGGCAATAAGAAATTCTTTTCCCAAGGTCCAAAGGTCAACTATACTAAGCTATAAAGGTTCACAATGAGATATTTAACTGCCGTCGTACTGGGGTTTATAAGCCTTTTTGCACTTGTCTTCTTTGCAAGTGTCCAAGCAGGTGATACCGGCCTTGAAGTTGCTACCGACTCTAATTTTTCCTCACAAACCACCAATTTTTCCGCAGGTCAGACTATTTATGTTCGCGTTTCTGCCGATAATGAAGGTACGGACAAACGCCAGCTTAATTTAAGAGACAATCAATATAGTCTGATTAAAAGCTACGCGCTAAACAAAGACGGTTCCAAATTCACAGCCAGTCTGTCTGCGCCGTCTGCCGAAGGCTACTATTCACTCGAATCCCAGATTATATCTGCAGGCTCCAATAATACCAGTGTTAAGACGATTAAAGTAGGCCAGCCGCAAAACGCCAATGTTAAAGTTTCGGTAAAGGAAAACTCTGAAGGAACTTCCCAAAGTACCGGGAGCAAAGTAGAAGGCTCAAAAGACGAAGATCAAATTGAAGAGACGAGTCCATCACCCGATTCTTCGCCGCAAATAGAAGTTTTTCAACAACAGCCGCAAGAATCCGGTTTCTGGACACCGGTCTTTAACGTAGCCTTAAAAATTGCCGATTTTCTCTGGCCGTTTTAAACTTTAAAGTATCTTCTAGTTTTTGTCTATTGACAAATTTTCTGATTCTATTATAATTGTCCACGCACCATTTTTATGGTGAACTGCCCAGCCTATAAAAGGCTGGTTTTTTTAATCTATATGTCTACCAAAACAGCCGCAGTCAACCAGAACGTTTTTACCTTACTGTTTTCTCAAATCAGGGACTTTGGCGCAAACTTTGAAAAAAGCACCCCAGGGGAAGATACGGAAAAACCCCGCACAAAGCTTTCTGTACCTAAGATCAAATTTAATTTACCGAAAGACAAATTTTTACAGAAGGCAAAAGACGCAACTGCCTTTTTAAAGCGCCGCCCGAAGATGGCAATCGGGGTCGGTCTGGGTTTATTGGTAATAATTTTTGTACTTGTCTTTTTTCCGGGTGTTAACCCAAATTCAGCAGTTAAAAAAGTTGCTGGCTCGCAAACCGATTTTAGTCCTGAGAACCAAGTTACAATAGGATCTAGATTTGAAGTCCCCATAAGGAAAGAAGACGGCACAGAAACCCCGGATAAGCTGATAATAAATTTAACGACCGCAGATTTATCCAAAAAAATCCTGATCCAGGGTAAGCCGGCAACTTCACGGGATACAAAAACTTTCATCCTTATCAACTTTGAGGTCGAAAACTCAACTTCAAACCAGCTTACTGTAAGGCCGGTTGATTTCATCCGCCTGACCGACAATGAAGGCCGTACTTTTGCGCCGGATGTTCACAACAATGATGTTGCAGTTGAGCCTATTTCGATCAAAAAAACGAGGGTTGGCTTTGTAGTTGACGAAAACCAGAAAGAATTCAAGTTTTTGGTAGGTGAAATTAACGGACCCAAAAAAGAAGTCATTGTCAAGTTCAATTAACCTGTTCTTGACAAGGCTAAGGGAGCTTTGTTAAGCTTTAACAAACTAAAGAAGCCTGCTCTTCTTAAGTTATCTGCCCAATAAAATTAAACTTCGAGCTTATCGAGAAGTAATATTTTGAGGAAGTTCTCGATTTAACTCGAACAATAACTAAATACAACCGACCGCAAACGGAGGTTTGTTTCTTAGGTTATTTAGCCTAAGAGATGAACCTCCGTTTTTGTTTCTCAAAGAAAAGCGGAAATCTTATTTCGAAAGGGGGTGAAAACAAAAAATGCACAAACTTCTTTATAAAGCAGGTATTAGTCTCGCAACTGCATCATTGATTGCGCAGGGTTTCGCAGGTGTAGCTTTGGCAAGTTTAGACGTTGAAATCTCCGGAAACGGAGCAAACAGCGATAGCACTGCTAACGTTGGAGTTTCTAACACAACCCAAGTTACGCAGAATAATACTGCTAACATCACAAACAACGTCAATGTCTCAGCAGACACCGGCAAAAATGACGCCAACAAAAATACAGGCGGAGATGTAGACATTACTACAGGTAATGCCAAGACAACTGTTGGTGTATCAAACACTGCAAATGCAAATGTTGCAGACGTTAATGGATGTTGTGTAGGCGATCTTAACGTTACAATTTCTGGAAACGGTGCAAAGAGCACAAACGAGGCAAATGTTGGTGTTTCAAACACCACTTATGTTGACCAGGATAACTACGCAAAGATCAAGAACAACGTTGATGTTGATGCAGACACCGGCAAGAACGATGCCAATGGCAATACCGGCGGCAGTGTATCCATTACAACCGGCAATGCCGATACAACGGTTGCTGTTTCCAATACGGCAAACAAAAACGTTGCAACAGTCGGCAATGGATCCGGAGGCGGGACACTTTCAGTAGTTATTTCTGGAAACGGTTATAAGAGCACAAACACGGCAAATGTCGGTGTTAGCGCAAGTACCCTTGTTTTTCAGAATAACTCTGCAAAAATCACCAATGACGTTGATGTCGATGCAGACACCGGCAAAAACGATGCCAACAAGAATACCGGCGGAGATGTTGAAATCTTAACCGGAAATGCAGATGCAGATGTTGATGTTTCCAATTTGGCAAACTTCAACTGGGCAGATGTTGATTCTTGCGGCTGTATCCTTGACGGAACCGTCAAAATAGCCGGAAACGGTGCTAAATCAGACAACGAAGCGAATGTAGGCCTTGCAAGCGTAACAGGTGTTGCGCAGGACAATGACTACTCTTGCGGTTACGGGCATAGGGGCGGAGATGTAAATTCTTCTTTCAGAGGAGGAAAACACAAGTCTACTCCCTGCAATGACGTAAATGTCGATTTGGACACCGGTAAGAACGACGCAAACAGCAATACTGGTGACCCTGATGGAGACCCATCAGTAACAACCGGTAATGCTGAAGCCGATGTAGTGGTCGAAACAACTGCAAACTTCAATTCTACGGAGGGCGCAGATTTCGACTGGGATTTCCCTGATTTTCCAAATCACGGAAGTTCAGCGTCGCTACTTTTCATGCTTTTGGCTTTCTTTAGCTAAAGAGCAATATCCTAATTCTTGGAGGCTTTGCCCAAAGGGTTGGAGTCTCAAAACAAGAACTCTGAGGGTAAACCTCCAAGAAGGTGGAACAGGTAACAGACACTAAAAAAAATTTATTATTCGAGCTTGTCGAGAATTACATTTAACAAAGAAGTTCTCGATAGACTCGAACAATAGAATAATGCAATGAAGATTATTAAAAAATTAAGAAAAGTACTAATAAGCTGGGTGCTTGTGTTTGTGCTTGTATTGGGCACGCCGACTTTGGCTTTTTCGCAGACTGCACCAGACCCTATTACACCTCCCGATCCTATAACTGCGCCTGAACCGTTAAATTTAACACCTCCTCCAATGCCCACACCTCCGCCTGCGCTAACACCGCCTCCGCCTCTCGAGTTTCCTTCGCCAAGCCCGTTTCCAAGCCCCTCACCGATAGTTGCGCCTTCACCGATACCAAGTCCGCAGCAAACAACGCAGTCAACAGACCAAAACCAAAGTTCTACTTCTCAAAACAGAAACAGGAACAACTCAAACGAAGGTACAACCGTAAACAGTACGCCGACAGTTTCCTCGGACACAGGACACAGTTCTTCGGGTAATACAGGCGGCAATACAGCCGTTGCAACAGGCAATGCAACAGCCACAGGCGTCATTACCTCAACGGCAAACGGTGTAGTAGTTACTGCCGGCAATGGTTCATCATGCAGTGCCTGCACGTCTTCTACGTCAGCAACAAATAGTGGAAACGGTGAAGGTTCCACAAATAATTCCTCTGCCTCTTCTTCGAATAACACGGATGTGGACATCAACAATACTGCCGTTATTGTCAACAATGCTAATTT
>Ga0209542_10019580_pt1 | contig 10818 bp, 15 predicted proteins | sample RifCSPhighO2_01_FD_184028 | JGI IMG/M metagenome (GOLD analysis project Ga0209542, IMG submission 184028) | Soil microbial communities from Rifle, Colorado - Rifle CSP2_plank highO2_0.1 (SPAdes) (version 2) | ecosystem: Environmental > Terrestrial > Deep subsurface > Rock core/Sediment ...
TTAAAATAAACCTTTATAAAAAGGACCAAGGTCCTTCTTATGACCTCTCCTTTAAGAGAAGGTTCCAAAATAAACCTTTTAAAAAAAGGTTTCCAAAAAGTAGATAAAATGACACCAAAAACAGAACCAGCATTCACAAAATACGAAAAAGCCAGAATTCTGGGGGCAAGAGCGCTGCAAATAGCTATGAACGCACCTTTACTTATTAAGATAAAGAAGGAAGATTTAGAGAAGATAAACTATAACGCATTGAAAATTGCTGAAGTTGAATTCGAATCAGGAGCACTCCCAATCTCGATAAAAAGGCCTTTTCCTGAAAAGAGAGAGGAAAAACTAAAGAGGGCTGCTCAAACTAGGATGACTGATGAAAAGCTTGAAGAAATGGAGACTAAGGAAGAGCAGGAGATAGTAAAAGGTGGAGAGATAATGGAGCTTGCAACCCCGGATGACGAAGTCGAAGATGATTCTAGTGGAGATGATGAAGGCGATATTTGAGCCTAGAATAATCCCATCTCATTGATTTCTTGTTTATCTGATGAAGATAATCCCACTAATGGTGTTTCTGAAAGATATTCTTCTGTCAAAGGATCTTTTCCTGAGTTTACAAGCCCGAAGTATTTATTAAAATCTATCCAGGTGTACCATACTCCACTTTTCTTGAATTTTTTCTTTGCCAGCAAAACAACCCAGGAGGGTCTATGGTCTGTGACAATTTCATATTCTTCAAGAAAGGGAAGAAGTGATACGGAAAAATCAACAACTTCGTCATGGGAAGGCATGCAGCTTCTATTAAGCCTATTTACAGAAGCTCCAACATGCATATATGCTTTAACTTCTATGAAATCTGGGTTGCCCTTTTTTATCATTTCGGCATAAGCTTGAGGATTAACCATGTTAAGGCCTCTAATCATTGTAAGGCGTATTGTTGTTCTTTGTTTTTTCTGGGAAAGATAATCGAGGCTTTGCTGAAGCCTCTCCCAATAATCTTTGAACAAGGGTTTATCAATTTCTTCAAGAAGTGGTTTTTCTGGGGCATCTAGACTTATGTAGAGTTGAGTAACTGGAGAGAGATTTTTTATGCTTTCAGGATACTGCGCGTTAGTAACTAGAAAGGTTGAGATTCCTCTCTTGTTAAATAAATTTATTAGCTCATTAATTCTAGGATAGGTAATCGGCTCACCTGTAAGAGATAAAGCGACATGCCTAACTATTTTTGATTTTTCATAGGGAGTTTTATTCGGATTTTTGTTTGTATTTCCTCCGAAGCCATCTAGAAGCTTATGGTGTTGCTTAATGCTTCCATCGAGAATGAATTGAGGTTCGTCAACTTCCCATTTCCATTCTTTAGAGACAGGAGCCTTATAGTCTCTCCAGCAGAAAACACATCTATTTGCACAGCTTATACTTGTTGACATTTGCATGCACTGGTTGCTCATGATTCCATAGAACTTTAGTTTGTAGCAGCCCCCTTTGCCCCTAATCATGTTTTTTGTCCAGCCACAGGTCTTTACAGCACTATGATTGCCAATAATTCTATATCCTTGTTTGGTAAGCTTTTTCTTTGCGGGGTCAGTCAGTTGTGACATATCATTATAGAAACGGCACAGTATAAAATATTTTCGACCCTCATAAACTTTTTATAGGCAAGTATATTTAGATTTTTATGATTATAAAAGAAGTGTCCGCAAGTTCTATAAAGGACTCAAGAGGAGATAAAACAATTTTAGTAACAATCAAAACAAATGTGGGCAGCTTCAAAGCATCATCACCGACGGGAAAATCAACAGGAAAATATGAAGTCAACTGCTATAAGAAAAGCATTGACAATGACATAAAGACAATAAAAAGCTTCAGTGAGTATTTCTCTAATGAAAACATTGATTCATACGATGACTTAAGAAGAATTGAAGATATAGTTGACAGACAGATTGGAGGGAATACTATATTTGCACTAGAATCTGCTGCACTAAAAGCCCTTGCTAAAGAGAAAAAGAAACAAGTATGGCAGATGATAAATGAAAAGGCTAGCAATCTTCCTAGACTCGTCGGAAATTGTGTTGGGGGAGGAAAACATACAACATCAGATAAAAAACCTGATTTCCAGGAGTTTTTACTTATTCCGGATACTAACAGCGTTCAGGAAGCTTACGAAATTAATAAAAAAATAAAAAAACAGGTTGAACAAGATCTGAAGAAGAGAGACGATAATTTTAAGGCAAAGAAAAATGATGAAAATGCTTGGGTAACGGCACTTAATGAAAAAGAGATTCTTGACATCTTAAACAAGAAAAATATTTCCCTTGGAGTGGATATTGCTTCTTCTGGTTTTTACAAAAGAGGCAAGTATCACTATTTCAATCCAATGCTAGATAGAACTGAAGAAGAACAAACTTATTATATTGAAAATTTGATTAAAAACTCTAAATTATTTTATGTTGAAGATCCTTTTAACGAGGAAAATTTTGAGAGTTTCGGAAAACTCCTCAAAAAATGCCCGAACTCCCTGATTGTTGGAGACGATCTTACAACAACAAATCCTACAAGGTTAAAAAGAGCCATTGATGAAAAAAGCATAAATGCGATAATCGTTAAACCGAATCAAATAGGCTCTTTAATAAAAGTGAAAGAGGTTTGTGAAATGGCTAGAAAAAACAACATAAAAATGGTTTTCTCCCATAGGAGTGGAGAAACAGATGAAAGCATTCTAGCTGATTTGGCCTTTGGATTCCAGGCTGATTTCTTAAAATGTGGAATAGATGGAAAAGAGAGGGAAGCTAAGATAAAGCGGTTGATAGAGATTGAAAAGAAGACGAAGTGAAGTGGCTAATTTTCAACTAAAAACCCAATCGAAGAACTTTTAAACCTACTTTTTCTCTCAATATTCATGCCAATAAACCTTTTAAAAAAAGGTTTCCAAAAACGAGATAAAAATGCCAACTAAAAAGAAAAAAGAAGACTCGAGTAAAGAAAGCAGTGAAGAGATAAAAGTAGAAAATGCTCTTGAAGTTGAAGTGCCTAAGGAAGTTCTTGTCAAACTCGCTGAAGCTGAATCTCTAGGTTCTGATATTGAAGAAAGAAAAAAGAAGCTTTTAGAAAAAGCTGCGAAGCTTAAGGCTAAAATAGATTCTCCTGTAACAGAAGACCTTAAAGAACAAATTAAAGCTAAAAAAAGAGCGGAGATGCTTATTCCTCTTGAAGAGTATGTGAAATCTGGAATATATCTTGGAACTAGAGTTGTAACTCCTGACATGAGGCCTTTTGTGTATAGAAGAAGAGCTGACGGATTGGCAATATTCAACACCGATTTAATTGATGAAAAAATAAAAGAGAGTATTGCATTTTTAAACAAATTCAACCCTGAAGATATTATACTTGTATGCAAGAGGCAGGCCGGGTGGAAGGCCGCAAGAATGTTCTCAGAAGCTACAGGAATAAGAATCTTCACAAAAAAATATCCGGCAGGAATTCTGACTAATACAACACTTCCTAATTTCTTTGAGAACGAGCTTACAATAATCTCAGATCATTGGCTTGACAAAAATGCATTGCATGATACGTTGAAAGTTCAGAAACAAGTTCTTATGATTTGTGATACTAACAATTTTGCCCATGGAACAGACCAGATAGTAATTGGGAATAACAAAAGCACAAAAAGCCTTGGAGTTATATTCTACCTTCTTGCCAGAGGATATTGCAAAGAAAAAGGCATAAATGCAAACTTTGACGACCTTGATGTTTGGACTGGAGAGAAGGAATAAAAAATTTAAAATATGTTTTAGTCCATAATAATTCTTATAAAGGAACTAAATAGAATATTCCCTATGGTGGAAAAAAGGGAAGCTAGATATGATGTGGGAAAGGCTATTGCCCATGAGGATCAAAGGAGAAAATTATATGATCCGAAATTAATAACTAAAGGGTATGAGAATATAGAACAATTTTTTCCACATAATGTTATCTCGATTTCACAAGAAGGTTTAGAGCTAGGAAATCACTATCATGACTTTGAAGAATTATATTTCACTCCGAACGGAGGGCTGGAAGTTAAGTTAGTTGATGTTGGTCATTTAAATGATTCTGAAAAGAATTCTAAATTAATTGTGCCGCATTATGATTCTCAGAGGGCTGTTGAAACTAAAAGTAAAATTTATTTTAGACATTCAATTAAAATGGAAGAAGGTTCTAGATTGCTAATTCCTTCTTATGTTGCCCATAGAGTTATAGGCAAAGCTGGAAGTGTGTTGATGTGTTGGGGAAGTGTAGAATTTGATCCTGCAAGATTAATAGGATTGAAAGACTATCCTGATCTCCTAAAGGCTCTTTCTACATAAAGAGCTAACAATCTCTAGAGGTGACTGAAAAAAGTCTTGATCAGTTAGCTAGTGATTACCCAGTTTTCATCAATAACCAAGATGTTTTCGGATTTTTTCCAAATTCTGTTTTAAGTAGAACATACTTTCCTTTCATTCTCTTTCCTTGAAGCTCGAATTCTATTTTTGTCGAAGACTTAAGGATTAATTTGTAATTTCCATTGTCCCATATCTTAACCAAGCCTTTTCCATATCCTTCTTTTATCTCACCTTCAAAAGACGCGTAAGATTTCGGGTGATCTGGAACTTCTATGGCAAGTCTTTTAAGGCCTTTAGCTAGGGGAGGCATTTTAGGAACGGCCCAGGACTTAAGAACTCCACCAGACTCTAGGCGAAAGTCGTAATGATCATGCGTCGCTCTGTGGAATTGGACTACGAAAATTGGCATGAAACGGTTAATGATTAAGGTTTTATAAGAATTTTGATTATATTCTCCAAGATACAAATGATTAAAAAGTGTTTCCAATCTAGTTTCAGATGGCATCATTAACATCTAAAGATATTTTAACAATGTCTGCTGAAGCATATGTTCAATCAAAAGGTAGAAAATTGAAAGATTATAACATAGGGGGGGTAAATTTAACATTAGGCCCTGGAAAAGATCCGATAACTGCTTTAATTGATGAGAGAGGTAATTGCAATAGTAGACTTGATAGTGTTGTCACAGACTATAAAATATTTCAAGATCCAAGAGATGGCAGAGTTTTTGTTTCTGGGACGTCATTAGCTTATAAAAGGGCAACTGAATAGGCTCTTTAATTATGTCTCTTTATTTATTTTATATCCCTTATTTGTTTAATAAATTCTTTGGCATCTGGAATTAATTCTTCTGTTAAAGAGTGAAAGACTAAAGAATTGTCTATCTCCCCATACTCATGCGCTATTATATTTCTCATTCCTTTAGCTTCCTTTAATCTATCTGCTAGCTCTTTAGAGATTATTTTTTCCATACAAAGTATTTCAAAGGCTTGTTTATCTTCTTCTGGAGTTTTAAGCTTTTTATCTTTTATTATTAGGAAAGCTAGATCAACAATGGACTCAATTATACGTTCGAAATATCTTTCACCTGCCGCCTTACACTTAAAATCACCCAAATATTCTTCTGCATCTGCTGGCATAATTGACTCTAGTTCATCAAGTAATTTCTCTATTTCCTCAATTTTTTCATCAATCCTGCTCATTTTTATATAAAACTTTGTTATTTCTTAAAATTGACTCTTTTATCTTTTCTGGGAGCGTGTTAAAAACCTGAATATCCATCCTATCAGAGACTTTTCCAGAAATCTGTGCCCTAAATAAAGTTGCCTCTTTTGTTGAAATTTTATCGAATAAAACAGCAATGTCTATATCTGACCTGAAAGTTAGTTTATTTTCTACAACAGATCCAAATAGCATAATTTGCTTAATTCTTTTTTTAAATGGATGTTCTAATATTATCTTTTTTGCATCCTCTATTTTTTCTTTTATTTCACTTCCTTTTTTTAATTCAAACTCTTCTTCAAATCTAGCGACCGCTTTAATAAATTTAAATTTTTCTCGAATATCTCTAGATAACCTGTTTTTTTCTGACTGCGTTAAGTTAATTCCATTTAGCTGTTTTTCAATTATCTTTAGCTCTCGCTTTCCAAATATCTTTCTTGCATTAACATTATCTTTTAAAAACTGCAATAAATTCATTTTAACCTCGATAATGGTTATAATGACCTAGATCAAGGTTATTTTTATATGTTTGGGTTTGGAGAGAATATGGACTGCGCGATGTTCTTGGACGACGAAGACGGGCATGATTTAAGAAGGGTGGAAAAATTTAAATACATTGCTAAAGAGCTTAAAACATGGAAATCTTTAGAAAATTTAAAAGATGCAATCTTTTAGAGAAGGGTGTTGCTGCTTTCGGGACGCTTGGGGGGCTAGCAATTGTTCCTGGAACGATATATAGACTTAATGCTTATCCTTCAGTGAATAGTGAAGATTTTGCAACAAGTGCCTTCGTTTATGTGGGGTGGGGAATAGGAATGGCTGTCGCTACCGCTGCTTCTACTTTTATCTTTTCGTCTGCGGGAATTGGTCTTGCTAACAATATGAAAAAGGCGAGAGAAGAAAGAGAGTACGAAAATAAGGAGAGAAAGTTGAAACATATAGTATTAGACGCTAGAGACAAAGCAATAAGAAATAGTGTAAAACCTTATAATCACTTTTTCTAATTTTTCTTTATAAAAAATTCTCATAAATAATCAAATTTATAATGATTAGAATTGTGTATAATTTATGAACTTAAAGGACAAAATTATTTTAATAACAGGCACGAGCATAGGCATAGGAAAAGAAACTGCATTGGAATTTGCTAAAGAAGGGGCAAAAGTTGTTATTACCTACAATAACCATAAAAAAGAAGCGGAGCAGGTTTTCAAGGAGTGCAAAAAACTTGGAGAATGCTTTCTTATTAATTTAGATGTTAGGGACTTAGCTTCAATTAAGAATTGTGTTGAAGAAACAATTGACAAATACGGAGCTATTGACATACTTGTAAATAATGCTGGAGTGTTGGTTGAAAAATCACTTTTGGAACAGAGTTTCGAAGAAATAAAATTCGGATTAGATGTAAATCTTCTTGGATTGATTAATATTACCAAAGTTGTTTTGCCTTACATGCAGGAGGAAGAAGGAATCGTTATTAACATTGCAAGCATTGCTGGAAAAAGAGTGAAATGGCCAAAAACTTCTATTTATTCTGCATCTAAATTTGGAGTAAGAGGATTTACACAGGGGATGGCTAAAGAGTATGAAGGAAAAAAAATAAGATTTTATGCTGTAAATCCGGGAGGAACTGCAACGGCCATGAATGAATGGGATGGTGTATCCCCAGTAGAAGTTGCAAAAATAATTGTAAGAACAGCAAAAGAAGATTTAGGAAAGAAGTCAGGAGACGATGTTAATGTTTGGGAGCTTTTGTGAAGGTTCAAGATTTTCTATAAAAATCTTCCAGATACTTAATGGCTTTTCTAACATTACTCAAATCTGCTCGGGAATGGCTCTTTTTAGCCATGAAAAGGTTATAAAAAATATCCCTAGTAGTTATTTTACCACTATGATATTTGTCTAAAAAAGACTTTGACGAGAGGCGGGAACATTCATTAATTTCTCTTAATAGACTATTCCGAATATTTCCTATAGCAAAAGATTCTCTATCCTCACTTGTAATCATTGAAGTTCGATCAATGCCTTTAGCAAAAAGCATCCTTATATCATCTGCAGAGATATCTCCTTTAATTACAAAACCTTCTCCTTGGGAAGGGTCAAATATTTGATCTTTGTATGGTTCTGCATTTATCGCTATGACACATGGATAAAATGTAAAAATGTCGCCACCCCTTTCATTAAATTTTCCTTGTTCCACTTGACTAATTGGATAAGTAAATGATAAAACTGGCCATGGAGTCACAAAGGTAGTTCTATCTAATGATTTAAAGTCTGAAGAATTGCCTCTATAAGTGGCTTTTCCTGTTTCAGTAAAAGATGTTAAGATTTTTCTTTCTAAGTGATGTTGAGCGTTACCCCTATACAAAACTCCTCTTATGTGCCAATTAATTTGGTCAAAATCTAACTTTTTATCCTCATCTACCATTTATAACCACTATCAAGTGGTATTTATAAACCTTTTTAGAAAATTAATAACTAACACATCGCCGGAGCTTCTAAATTTTCACCACAATCTTGGCAGAATTTGTCGTCGGGAAAAACTCCTTTAGCACATTTTGGGCATTTTGTTGGCTTAACCCAAACTTTTGTTCCGCAGTCTGGGCAGAATTTTATTCCTTCTTCAAGCTGCTTTCCACACTTTCTGCATTTTATTATTACTGCCTTCTTTTCTATTACAGCCTTATAGCCTGCCTTGCCAGAAACAATTTGTGAAAAAGCGGAAGCGAAACCTTCGTTTCTCTGAATATCATCCATTCTCTTTTGTGTATAACTTGGATCCATTTGAAAACAACCTGCGGTTTTTTTCGATTTTCCCTTTCGGCTCGGATAAGCGATTTCTAAATTGCCTCCGATTAAATCGCATAAAACCTATGATTTTATCCCTCGAGCGACTTCCTTGAATTGCCTCCGATGAAAGTCAGGACAAAAATCTGAAATTTAATCTTAAAGTTATACTGGTAAGAAAAATGTATTTTTAAATATTTGTTTGGTGATTTAGGTAAATTCATTTTAGATAAGATTTTATATTTTGTCTTACATAGAAAAGTATAAGAGAGAGAGAGAGAGAGAGAGATTACTATAAGAGTATGTTAGAGGTGTGAAAGGAGGTGTTAAGATGGATAAAAGAGTATCAATGTTCTTGATCATAGCAGTAGTTGTTGTAATTGGAATTTTTGCGGCATTATCTATTACTGGGAATGCTGCCGGATCCCCTCCAACTCAATGTAGTGATAGAATAGACAATGACGGAGATGCGAAGTGTGACTATTTTGGAAACAGAAAGGGTTGTACTGACGGTTCTGTTAAAGGAGATGCTGGATGTGCGAGTGCTTCAGATAATTCAGAAGCGAGTTGTGTTTCAGGCTCTACAACTTGTGGAATAGGAGCTTGTCAGAGATCTTCAATTTGTACAAATGATGTCTCGTCTTGTACTCCCGGAAGTCCAACCACTGAAATTTGTAATAATATAGATGATGACTGTGATGGAAGTGTTGATGAAGCGCTGTTTAGATCTTGTGGAACGGATGTAGGGGAGTGTGTTGCCGGAAATGAAACCTGTTCTACTGGAGCATGGGGAGCTTGCATGGGGAGTGTAGGACCTTCGACAGAAATATGTGACAACAAAGATAATGATTGTGATGGTAGTGTTGATGACGGAATTGTATGCAGTAACAATACTTGCAGCGATACAGATGGGGGATTTGTATGGAATGTCCAAGGAATTGTAAGTGGGACTTACAATAGTAATCCTTACTCATACACTGATAATTGTATGAATAGTTCCTCACTACAAGAGTATTACTGTGCTGGAACAACACAGACCTCATCAATTGTAAATTGCTTTCAAATTAATTCAACGTGTAGTGCTGGACGTTGCATATAAATTTGCTTATTTTTTATTTTACTTTTTCTTTTTTATTTTTACTCTTATTTTCTCCTCGGGAAAAACATGTTTTATTGACGATTTCTTGACGAAAGGTTTAAATACCTATTTTTTGTGAATCTCTTGTAACTAAGATGAGTGCCTTAAGATACTTACAAAGAAAAATTAAGGTATGAGGTATGTAGTAGCAATCATCTAGTTGTAGTTCTAATAAAATAAAAAGAACCTACTGTTCTTCTTTGTGTTATCTTACGATAATGCAACTAAAGTTCTGTAAGAACTTTTGTCATGACATCTCCCTTTACGGGAAACATGAGAAAAAGAACCTAGGAATTAGAATAATCACGTTTTTTATTCATAATAGAGTTAAAGCCGATAGAAGGAGTTCAACGAGATTTATTAAATCCAGTTGATCCTGCTGGCGGCTGCGGCTCTCTGGTTTGCACTTAGACATGCAAGTCGTTTTTTTTGGTTCGCAAGAATTAGAAGAAAGGCGAACTGCTCAGTAACACGTAGCTAACCTACCCTTAGGTCGGGAATATCCTCGGGAAACTGAGGTTAAAGCCCGATAGGAGATTTACCCTGGAAAGATTTATCTCTCAAATTCGAGCCTAAGGATGGGGCTGCGGCGGATTAGCTTGTTGGCGGGGTAATAGCCCACCAAGGCGATGATCCGTAAGGGCTCTTAGCGGAGAGGCCCTGAGAGGGAGTCTGAGACACTACTCCCAGCCCTACGGGGTGCAGCAGTTGGGAATTTTCTGCAATGCGCGCAAGCGTGACAGAGTGAGCCAGAGTGCTTTTCAATGAAAAGCTTTTGCCAAATCTAAATAGTTTGGCGAATAAGGACTGGGTAAGACGGGTGCCAGCCGCCGCGGTAATACCCGCGGTCCAAGTCGCAGCCACTATTATTGGGTCTAAAACATCCGTAGCTTGCTTAGTAAGTTCCTTGTGAAATCCTATGTCTCAAGCATAGGGCGAGCAAGGAGTACTGCTTTGCTAGAGACTGGAAGACGTAAAGAGTACGTTCGATGTAGCGGTAAAATGTTTTAATCTCGAACGGACTAACAACAGCGAAGGCACTTTACGAGGACAGTTCTGACAGTGAGGGATGAAGGCTAGGGGCGCGAAAGGGATTAGATACCCCTGTAGTCCTAGCAGTAAACACTGCACACTAAACATCAGTACCTCCTCGAGAGGTATTGGTGCTGAAGCGAAGGCGAAGAGTGTGCTACCTGGGAAGTATAGCCGCAAGGCCGAAACTTAAAGGAATAGGCGGGGAGACACTACAACGGGTGACGCGTGCGGTTCAATTAGATTCTACACCGTGAACCTCACCAGGACCGATAGCAGAATGAAGGTCAGTCT
>Ga0209542_10019583_pt1 | contig 10818 bp, 10 predicted proteins | sample RifCSPhighO2_01_FD_184028 | JGI IMG/M metagenome (GOLD analysis project Ga0209542, IMG submission 184028) | Soil microbial communities from Rifle, Colorado - Rifle CSP2_plank highO2_0.1 (SPAdes) (version 2) | ecosystem: Environmental > Terrestrial > Deep subsurface > Rock core/Sediment ...
TGAACCGCTGCCTCCGTTACTTGCAGCAGCAGCAGCAGCAGAGGTAGACCAAGAAACACTATTAGTGATCTGGTATCCAACAAAGTCAGTACAAGTTACTTCAACCTGATAACCAGTGCTAGCAGTAAGACTTGAAAAGGTCTTGGTGTAGGATGTTAAAGTACCCGCAGTAGCAGCTGAAAAGTTTCCGCTGCCTGCTGATCCTTGCGCTCCTGCTACAGAACTGTAAGTACAGTTTGCCACTGACTCATTGATAGTTGCCGTCACTTTAGCGCTGTCAGATCCTACACTGCTTGTTGCAATGGTTAAGACCGGAGTAGTCCTGTCAATAGTAAAGTTGAAGAAAAATGAGTCATTTAAGTTATTCGCTGAATCATTAGCTACTATCCTTACTCCTTGCTGTCCCTCAAAAAGTGAGGAGACATTATAATTCACAGTCCAGACTCCTGATACATTCGTTGCAGTGATGTTGAAATCTTTCCCAGTTCCATTATCAAACCAGAAATAAAGGAAATCTATGCCGGTTACGTTATCAAACGCACTAACATTGAAGCTCGCATTCAACTTACTGGCACTGAAGTTGCTGCCATCCTGGATAGGAATACCGGCAGGAGTTGTGCTGGTGTTGAGGGTTATATTGGGAACACTTTTGTCTACGGTAAAGTTAATTACTGTTGTTGCATTGGTATTGTTATGCGTATCATTAACAATTATTCTAATACTATTTTTTCCTTCAGAGAGTGAAGAAACGTTATAATTCACGGTCCAAACTCCTGACCTATTTTCAACTATTCCTTTACTACCATTGGTAAGGTTACTACTCATGTTAAATTCAGACCCAGTGCCGTTGCTAAATACAAACCGCACTGTACTGATATTAAACAAGTTAGCTTGGTATATTCCATCACCAACTTGTTGCGGCCTAAAATCAAATATACTGGCATTAAAGCTTACATTCAACTTGCTGGCACTAAAGTTGCTGCCATCTAAGACGGGGATACCTGAAACTGCCGCGCTAAGGTTAATAGTTATGTTAGGTGGGGTGTTGTCAATAGTGATGTTGTAACCACATCCAAGGCAAGTGACATCACTCTCATTTAGGAAACTAGTTAGACCAGCCTGACTGCTGTTCGTGATATTGACAGAGATGTTATATACTCCATCGGCAAGAAGCGAGGTATCAAATGAATTGTTATAAAAAAATGAACCGTTTGAAGCGTTATTACTAGTGTTAACAAACGTAGTGTTATACATCCACCTATTAGTCATATTGGAAAACATAAAGGTTACGTTTGTGACATTATGGGGATCTGTCACGTTTAGAATTAAGGTTAAATTTAATTGAGTTGTCTTAGAGATATTCATATAAGCTCTCGGCGACATCGCACTGAAACTGTTCCGCAGCTCCATAGACACTACAAAGAACGCTATGCCAACCATCATTAAAACCAATAAAACTTTTAATCCTTTTTTCATTGTAACATCCTGCCTTTTTTCAGTATCTATGATTATGAACTTAGTTCTAGAACAAACCGTTATTGGTTATAAATAATCGTTTTAACTTTAGAATAGTAACCCCCTCCTCCCACGCATATTTTATATACGATAAAAATTTCACAAAGAGGATGAACCGCTTCCTACTCACCGAGCTTCCCCTCAAAAAAAAGACTGTTTTCCTCCGCGTAGATTACAACGTGCCCTTTTCCGAAAATAAAATTACAGACAATACTAAAATCAAAGCATCTCTTCCGACTATTAGATACCTGTTGCAGAACAACTGTAAAATCGTGCTGGCTACTCATTTCGGCAGGCCGAAAGGTTTCTCCAAAGAATATTCAGTAGCTCCTTTAGCCGCAGAATTACAAAAACTGCTGCCCAACAAAAAAATAGTAAAATTAAACGATTGCTTGGGGAAAGAAGTCCTTGAAAATATCCAAAAAGGAAAAGCGCAGACTATTTTCATGCTCGAAAACCTTAGATTTTATCCAGAAGAAGAAAGAAATGATACTTTTTTTGCTCATTCCCTAGCTAATCTAGCAGACTTGTATGTGAACGATGCTTTTGGCGTATCGCATAGAGAACATGCTTCTGTATGCGCCATTACTGAATTTCTTCCTTCCGCTGCCGGCCTTTTATTGGAAACGGAGATCAGATCGCTTTCCCAAGGCCTTAACCCCCTAAAACCTTCTATTTGGATCATGGGGGGAGCAAAACTGGATAAAATTGCCCTTTTAGAACGAGCGCTGCAGAAATATGACTATATATTGATAGGCGGAGCGCTAGCCTTTGCCTTCCTGAAAGCGAAAGGGATTCCCATAGGCGCATCCAAAACTGATGCTGCTTCGATTGATGTTGCCAGGAAAATCCTCAGCGGCAAGTATTCCAGCAAGATTATCCTGCCTCTAGACTTTAACGTTGCCGAGTTCTTTTCTCCTAGAGCAAAGGCAAGCACCGTTGGCTACAACCAAATACAGCCGCACCAAGTTGGTTTAGATCTTGGGCCTAAAACAATTTCCCTTTTCAGAAAATACCTCTCCTCAGCAAAGACCGTAGTCTGGAATGGGCCTCTGGGATACATAGAATGGGCAAAGTTCGCAGTTTCAACCAAAGAGATAGGCCGCTTTGTAGGAAAACTAGAAAGTGCTACCACTCTAGCCGGAGGAGGCGAAACTGCAGAAGCACTGATCAGATTCCATCTTCATCATAATTTGACCCATGTATCTACCGGAGGAGGAGCAGCTTTAGAATTCTTAGCTGAAGGAGATTTGCCGGCATTACAATGCTTGGAAAAGAACTATAAGAAATTTAAGAAAAGAATTCTTTGAACCCTATTTTTGATTTACTGAGATTGTAACCTCTCGGCCCAGACTAGATTTAATCAAGCTTTGAAGATCTGATTGTTCGCGCTGAAAGATGTTTTGGAGCTTCTGTAGTTTCCCATTGAGCTTAGAAATATCTTCCTCCAATCTCTTGGCTTGCTTCAAGTAATGATCCAATCTATAAGCGGCATCATCTACCTTGACTACAAAAAAATTCTGATGGATCTGGTCTGTGACATCCTTTAATTCCTTCTGCAGTTCCTTATACTCTTGTTTTATCGCTGGCAGGCGCTGATTATATACACCCCCTAAAGCTGAGATAGAAGAAACCATAGCCTCTTGACCCAAGTGAAATTTCCCTTCCCGAAGCAGAATCGCAATTTTAGCCAGAATATCTACCACAAACAATCCTTCATCATGGAAAAAAGAAGCTAAAGGATCTTTGAGGTAGGAAAACAATAAGCCATTAGATGGTTCAACATCCTTATACTGCTGCAGCAGCGGCTTAATCTTAGAGAAAAAAGTAAGAACTTCCATCTCTTTTTCTTCCAGTTTGCGTTCTAATTCCTTTTTCTTTTCGGTTAGTTCGTGGATATCAAGATTCTTTTTATCTCCACGTAATTGCTGCAACGATTTTTCTTTTTCTTCCCTTTTCTGCTGAGCAGCTGCCAAGCGGCTCCTCTTTGATTCGATCTCTTGATTCGACTGTTGCAGGTGAGCTGCAACTTTACGCATATATTCTGCTTTTGAACCTATAACTTGGAGAGCATGATATTTGCTTTCCGTGATTTTGAGATCTAGTTTTCTTCTCATCGCATCTAAATCCAAAAGCGCTGCCAGCAAAGGATTAGTTTCAGATCTTACGCCTTCTTCTAAGATAAAAATAAAATCGTGGAGAAAATCTTTAGCTTCTATCTTCAGGATTATTTCATGCAATTTTTTCTCCAATTCCTGATTTGCGGCTAAAACTTCTCCGATAGCCGGTTGATTCTGGAAATGTAACTTGTCTAAAATTTGCCTAGTCTCTCGAAAAATAGGGATCACTTCTTGGGCGCTGGGGTGTAAACGGGTCTTTTTCTGCCAACTATCCAGCTGCGCTTCCAACGCCCAGCGCTTATCCTCCAATATTTTAGCATGGTCTTTAACTAAAGGAAGAAGATGATGTTGTTCGACAATCTCTTGCGAACGCCGCTGCAGCCATTCCTGAAGCTGAGAAAGAGAGAGTTCTTCTGGAGTATTTTGTGTACCACTCTTCAAAAACAATACCGCCTTTTGCAGCCAGCTCACTCGCACCACCTCTAAATAAAACCTAGAGCAACACTATATAATAATTTCTGTAGTATAGGCTCTGTAGAAAATCTCTAAAAGTCGCCTTGGCCGAGCGCTCGACTTATTCTCGCAATTGAAATGTAGAAAGTATAGGACTTAATTTGTGACTAAAGTATACATTCTCTCGCGCTCATCTTGGCCTAGGCGGCGACTTTTTCTACTAAGCCTGTAGTATAGAAGAAGTTTAGAGAACTTTGCAAAATAGAGGTTTTGGCAAATTGATTATCCGAAAATGCCAAAATCACGGCTACAAGAAATAAAAAAAATATTCTATTTCTGTACTGAAATGAGATATTTTTCTCATTTCATGTATTGCAAAGTCTCTTAGATAAGTTTGCCAAAAAAAGATGAATTATGCAAACTTCTCTTTATTTCCCAGAAACAATCTCCAACACATCCAGATGCTTCAGTGCATAATCCTTGCCCACAGTCTTTTTGGTGCGCACATCTTTGGCGCAGATGAAATTCTTTCCTAAATCTGTGTGCAGTTTGTAGGCAAAATCAAGCGCCGTACTTTTAGGAGGAAGTAAAAAACAATCAGGCAGCACATTGCCATCTTTATCTTCCAATTTGCTCACTCCTCCGGGGAAGATGGCTAAATATTGCAATAATTTGAACACCGCACTGTCTAATGCATCCTGGACTCCAGTGGAATTATATACATTCAAAATTTTCTGCTGGATAAATTGCAATGCCTTTTTTTGCTTCTCATTTAATTTATCTTCTTGTATTATAGTAAAGCTCTTTTCTCCCGGCACATATTCAATCAATCCTGTCCGCGCTGCTTCCCGCAAAGCGATTTCCGCTTCTGCCGAGCAGGGGATGAACAAATATTCAGAAAATTGCTCTCGCAATCGCTCTAAATTCCCAGCAGCGGTAGGAACATCAGCCTTATTGCAGGCAATCAGCATCGGTTTGGTTTTTTTTCGCAGATAAACTGCTACCTTCTTTAAATCTGATTCAGACCAAGTATTCGGTTTCTCTTTGTCCAAAGCAAGTTTCTCTATCGCTTCCTCTATCATCGCTTCCGTCACTTTAAGGCCAGAAAGCTGCTTAGCAAGGGCTTTCTGAATCTCGATTTTCTCCTGCATCACGGTGCGCGCAAATTTATCCCAGCCTTTCTGGATGATGCCAAGATACCAGAAATCCAATTCAACTTCCAAAAAGAGCACATCTTCCAGAGGATCATGGCTTCCTGCTTCTACCACTTCTCCTTTTTCATTGGTAGAACCAGAAACATCGATGACGTGGATCAAGGCATCTGCTTGCCGGAGATCATCTAAAAATTGGTTGCCCATACCTAAACCTTGATGCGCCCCAGGGACTAATCCGGCTACATCTAATAACTGCACTGGAACGAAACGAAATTCTTTTACTACATAGCCATTGCGGGGATTGGAAACCTTACCAAACTCGCGGGCTACATCTTTTACCTTGACATATCCTACTCCTGAATTAGGTTTGATAGTCGCGAAGGGATAGTTAGCTATCTCTACTTCCGCTAACGTAGCAGCCTTGAAAAATGTACTTTTCCCTACGTTTGGTTTTCCTACTATTCCGATGAGCATTGTCTTTTCCTCATGCTTGTAGGCTCTGAGTGCAAGAAATGTGAAATAATACCAACATTTCTGCACAGAAAACAAATTTTGTTTGTTTTCTTGTTTTAACGAGGTTGCCTATGAGCATTTTGTGACTTGAATTCACTACATTTATAAATTTTAACCTTTGTCTTATCGAAATGAGTTTCGCATTCGGTCATCTGTTTGGCGCATGGTGTATAGGAAAAATCTACGAACACTTCTCCAAAAAGAAGATCAGCCATTATGCTTGGTTTCTCTTATTGTTCGGAGGAATTTTGCCAGATGCTGATTTTTTGCTGGACTGGACCTTCGGAACCGATCTTCACCGCACCTTTAGTCATTCTCTATTGCTACTAATACTGGTGCCTTTAGCAGTTTATCTCTGTTTCAGCATCCTCAAAAACGCAGAAAGAAAACAATTTGCCCTTTTTCTCGGGCTAGGAATCGCCACCCATCTTTTTTTAGATGGATTCTCCACCTACGGGATTCCTTTGCTCTGGCCCATGCTGGGATATTTTTCTTTCTTCTCAGGATTCACGCCAACCATTCCGGACGGCGGATTGCTGCAGGGAGATGCAGAGATGCTGATATACAAGATAAAACTCGCCATCATCGACATGGCTATTGGAACCGCTTGGATCTTCTATTTATGGTTTAGGAAAAAGATAGAATTTTGAAGGGCTAAACATTTATATATCTCATTTTCTTCTTCAGAAGTGTGCCAGCCAGAATAGCCAATCCTTTTGGAAAAGATAAAAAGAGGTTTGTATCAATTTTCCCAGAATTCAGTCCGCTCAAAGTTAAATACAAAGACGTATTTGACTTGAAAGCTTTCTATGAAGAACTGTGGGAATGGTGCAAGGAGCACGGCTGGAAAGACTGGGAGACTGATCTGGATAATTTTGAACGCTTTTACGGAGAGCGGGTTACGACCGGGGGAGTAAAAGAGATCTGGATCCGCTGGAGAGCCTGGAAGCCGGCAGAAGGAACTCCCTCGATCAAGCAGGATGGCAAAGAAGTGGGATACCTGACATATTATCTGGATATCGATTTCCACGTATTAGGTTTAGCGTCAGCAGAGATTGTCAAGGACGGAAAAAAAATAAAAGCAGATAAAGGAGAGATAGAAATTACTATCAGGCCTTTCATCGAGAAAAACTACGAATATGAATTTGAAAAACATTCATTACTGAGGCATTTTCTGGACGTCTTCACCGCGAGAATTTACAAACAGAAATTGGAAGAGCGGCAGCGTGAATTGTATAGGGAAGCCTATGTGTTACAAACATTTATCAAGCAATGGTTCAAGTTGAAGACCTACCTGCCGTATGCGCAGGGAGAGAACTTCTTCCCTTCCAAAGCCTGGCCATCGCATCAGTGATAATTGTTTATTTTTAACAACACATATATACAGATTTAATTGGTGCTAATCCTATGAGACTCATTTTAACCAGGCATGGAGAGACTGAGGAAAATGCTGCAGAAATCATGCAGGGCCACTTGCCGGGAAAACTTTCCCCTTTAGGAATTAAACAAGTGCAAAAAGTTGCTCTAAGATTAAAAGAAGAAAAAATAGATTTTTTTTATTCTAGCGATTTGGCCAGATCTTTAGAGACTACCAAAGAGATTGCAAAATTTCATCCTAACACCCCGGTAAAATTTGTAACAGAATTACGTGAGAGATTTTTAGCTGAATTCCAGGGGAAGAAGAGAAGCGAGTTTGATAGTCAATCTAAGACTATAGAAACGGTGGAAGAAATGTTTGAGAGAGCAAAACATTTTCTTAAAAAAGTAATCTCCAAACATCATAAAGATACTATTTTATTTGTTGGACATAATGGCATTAATCAGGCTCTGATTGCAGTAATTACCAGTAAGAAATACCAAGATCTTGGAAAAATGGTAAGTCAGCATAACACTAGCATCAGTATTTTCGAAGTTGAAGAAGGAAAAAACAACAAAATTATCTTATACAATTGCATAGAGCATTTGAATTGAACCACTTTATTAAGCAAAAAATTATTTTATAAAATCTTCATAGAGAGATAGTTGCCAACCTCTTTTCAATAAGGATTTTAGGTCTTTGATTTCGGTTTCAAAACTTCCTATTCTAACATCATCGGGATGAATCGCTAACTGAACCACTTTGTTCCTGGTAAAACGAGCCCTTACTGAGGAGAGAAATAGCATTAATTTATCGAAGAGATAAATTTCTCCCCCAGTATAACAAAGTGTTGCTGATCTAATTTTAAAACTAAAATAGTGAATGGTAAAATAGGTAGTGTAATAAGCAAAATATTTTTTAAGTATCTTACTCATTCCCATGCTCATGACCCAGACTGGAGGAACAAAGCCTAGCGGTTTAACATGAAATGTTTCTTTTATGATTTTTAATCCATCATTAATTCTTTTTTCTGCTTCTTTTTCGCTTACTGAAACATATTCAATTGCACCGCTAGGTCCGATAATTCCATTAAGTTTTTGATGAAGTTTATTTTCTGATTGATGACTGTATCCGTGGAGAACTAGGCGTGAATCTCTAGTTAGATGTTTTTTAATTAATTTTACAAATTCTTTGTTCTGATTAATTGGATACTTCTTATCCCAGTTTGGAACTATGAGGAGATCATATTTCTTTATTTTTAGCTGATCTAACTCTTGAAAAATGACTTTTAGTTCCGGTAAGAAATAAGGGGTAACATCATGTATGGAGATGATTAACTTCTTCACAAGTATCCTAAGCTGAATATTCTTAAAAGCTTATCGCAAACTGTTAGTTCTGAACTATCAACTATTAGCAAAAGCTTAATAAATACTCATTCTGAGTTTACCCTTATGCCCCTGTAGCATAACGGCGGTGCGGCAGTTTTGTAAACTGCAGGTTCCCGGTTCAAATCCGGGCAGGGGCTTTTTTTTATTATGAAAACCCCAGATAAAAACATCCAACAGAACTCATCTTTCTTCAACCGCGGCGCTAAAAGATATGATAATTTTCTGCTCCAGTTTTGGATGAGGCGATTTCATACTCCTACGCTTCAAGAGCTTCACCTCAATCAATCAACCAACATTTTGGATATCAGCTGTGGCACTGGAGAATTACTGAAAACATTGCAAGGAAAAGCAGAGTTGTATGGGATTGACATCTCAGAAGAGATGCTCACAGTTGCTCGGAAAAAGTTAGAACCAAAAGTACACCTACAGAAAGCAGACGTGCACAACCTTCCTTTCCAAGATCATTTCTTTGATTATGTTATCACTACTGAAGCCTTTCATCATTACTACAATCAACCAAAAGCATTACAAGAGATGATCCGCATTACCAAAAACGGAGGAAAAGTGATTGTCACTGACATCAATTTTTTCCTCAAACCGATCCATTGGCTCTTTGAGACCTTTGAACCAGGTTGTGTCAAAGTCAACAGTAAGAAGGAAATGAAGCGCCTTTTCCAACAAGCGGGATTGCAGAATATACGCCAAAAAAGGAATTTCGGGTTTGCAGTTATGACGGTTGGAGAGAAGTCATGAAAAGACATAGTCACCACAGAAATCACAAAGCCATTATTTCAGAGATTCCAAATAACACCAGACTAGTCAAAACAGAAAGTATCAATATTATTGCTGCAATTTTAAGCATTTTTCCCCGGTAAGGAAGAACTTCTGATACTAAGGTATAAATTTGATTAGCATAAGCCTTACCAATTTTATTATTATCATAAGGTAGCTCTTTGAGATAGGCAATATACTGTTTTCTACTGTAGCATTTGACCACATTCTTATACCAAAAAATATCTTCCGGAATTCTTTTTTTCTTTCCGAGTATTTTACTAGGAGTGATAGTTAACATTGAGAAAAAAGCAGATACAAATGCCCCCAGAAGCAGCACTATCCAAGCGCTCTTCACTAAAGTAGAACCGTAAGTTTCTGGTAGACCTTTGTTAATAATTAAGGCAAAAATAAGCATCGAAGCACCAAAAATAAAATTAGATTTGGTGGTTATCTCCTGATCCTTCACCATATTGAACTGAAGGATACCGGGCCAGATGCGGCCGTCAAACGTTTTTTCCTCTTTTTTCTTCCGCGGCGGCATTATAAGGAGAAAGAATTTTAGCTATAAAAATATTCCTATCAACAGTATGGGACAATAATCCAATGAACCTAGACAAGACAATAATCCAAGCACTTAACGAAATATTTAAAAATAACAAGCATTTCTACTGCTTAGACAAATGATAGATGTTAATCATTCTTGGTGCCATTAAATGGAAGAAACAAGCCTAAAAACGGGAACTACCACGGTAGGAATCGTCTGTAAAGATGGTATTGTACTCGCTGCTGATAAAAGAGCAACTGCGGGGCATATGATCGTCGACAAAAGAGCAGACAAAGTTCATGTCATCTCAGATGATTTTGCAGTTACCATCGCCGGAACTGTATCCGATGCTCAGCTTACCATCAAACTCATCCGCGCGGAACTTAAATTAAAAGAAGTCCGCACTTACAAAAGACCTTCTGCTAAAGAAGCAGCCAATCTCTTAGGTGGAATTTTATACTCTAGCCTACGTAGACCAAGCATGTTTCCAGGCATAGCCCATTTCCTTTTAGGAGGAAAAGATGTGCACGGATTACATTTGTATGATTTATTCCCTGACGGAAGTATTACCAGGATAACTGACTTTATTTCCTCAGGATCAGGATCAGTATTTGCTTATGGTGTTTTAGAGACCCAATATAAGAAAGATATGAGTACAGAAGAAGCCGTGGCTCTGGCCGTGAAATCTGTCAATACTGCCTTGCAGCGGGACAGTGCCTCAGGAAATGGTATTGATGTCATCGTAATTAACGAGAAAGAAATCAAACGAGTATTGCACAAAGAAGTAGCGTACAACTTGTAAGCGTTTTCTTTCATCTCGTCTTATTTTAATTACCAAATTTGATAGTTGAAATAAAAATCATTCGAAGAAACTAAGGAGAAACTACAACATGGTAGACATATTAAAAGAAATCATCAAGGTTTTGCCGGAAGGCAAGATCTCGGACGCAGCATTCGAAGGAGCAAATATTGTCCTTTATACTAAAGATAAAAATTATTT
>Ga0209542_10019584_pt1 | contig 10818 bp, 18 predicted proteins | sample RifCSPhighO2_01_FD_184028 | JGI IMG/M metagenome (GOLD analysis project Ga0209542, IMG submission 184028) | Soil microbial communities from Rifle, Colorado - Rifle CSP2_plank highO2_0.1 (SPAdes) (version 2) | ecosystem: Environmental > Terrestrial > Deep subsurface > Rock core/Sediment ...
TTTGGGTCGAAATGTCAAAAAATCATCGTACGGGTCCGCATCCCAATTCAAAACATCCACTGCTCTGTTGAAATCTCCATCAGTCTTTTCTACGACTTCTAAAATCTCGCTAACTCGCATCATCTTATAATATGCTTGTGATCGAGCAACTCCTGCTTCATAATCCACAGTGCCACCCCAGTAGAGTCCGATTAATCTGTCTTTAATCTTTCATCACCCCCAAGCTTCTTAACTGCTTCTAGAGCTAAAAAAGCGCATTTCAGCCTTGCAGGACTGACCGGTCCTCCGATCATTTTCAAAACATCGCGGCCTGTAATTTTGGAAATTGCAGACACCGGTTTTCCAAAAATCGCTTCGGACAAAATTGAAGCCGAAGCAATGGAAATCGCGCAACCCTTGCCGGTAAACGATATTTTGTTAATTTTACCTTTTTTAATCTTGAAAAAGAAGGTGACTTGATCACCGCAAAGGGGATTTATCTGGTCGACAATAAAATCGGCATCTGCCAATTCCCCAAAGTTTTGAGGAGAGCGCCAGTGTTCCAAAATTTCCTCGCGGTAGATATCCACTTTAAATGGAAACTTCTCGACTCGCTTCTCTCGCTCGAAGAATATTGTTCGAGCTTTGTCGAGAACTCCCGCTCCTTTTAGTAAATTTAAAAATTTTCTTCACCTTCTCAATCCCCTCAACTAACCGGTCCACTTCTTCTTTCGTATTGTAAATCCCAAAACTTGCTCTGCACACTGCGTTTACTCCCAAAACAGACATCAACGGCTGGGCACAATGGTGGCCGCTGCGGATGGCAATACCTTCGTCTGACAAAATCGAGGCAACATCGTGAGGATGGATCCCGACTTGTCCTGAGCTCGTCGAAGGATCTACATTGAAAGCAATGACCCCGCCCCTAAACGAGGACGGACCTCGTTTAGGCTCCGGTCCATAGAGTTTGATAACAGGATCCGCTTTGAGTAAATTCCAGGCATATTCCGCCAACTCCATCTCGTGCCTACTAATCTGCTCATAACTAAGCTTCTCTAGAAAACTTATGGCTTCTCCAAAGGCAATTACATCGGCAATTGAGGGTGTTCCCGCCTCGAATTTCCAGGGGACTTCGGCAAATGTGGTTTTTTCAAAATCAACAGACAAAATCATATCCCCGCCTCCCATAAAAGGCGGCATCTGTTCCAGCAACTCCTTTCGTCCCCATAAAACCCCGACACCCGACGGCCCGTACATCTTATGGGCAGAAAAAGCCAGAAAATCACAGCCAAGCTCGGCGACATCAATCTTCATATGCCCGACAGCCTGAGCAGCATCGACAATGATTACCGCCTTAGACCCTAGACTCTTGATTCTGGCGACTATGTCCTTAATTGGATTAATTGTGCCGAGGACATTCGACATTAGAGTCAATGAGACTATTTTCGTCTTTTTGGTGACTAACCTGTCTAAACTGCTCATATCTAACCTGCCGTCTTCTGTAATTGGAATATATTTGATCTTAATCCGGCGTTTAGCGTTAGTCCTTAAGCGTTCAGCGAGTAATTGCCACGGCACTATATTTGAATGATGCTCCATCTGGGTAAGCAGAATCTCATCTCCGTCTTTCAAGGTCTGACCTTGACAATATGCGACCAGATTGATCGACTCGGTTGTATTTTTAGTAAAAACAATCTCTTTTGAATCTTTAGCGCCTATAAATTTTGCAACTTTTCCCCTGACCCCCTCGTATAAATCCGTCGCCTCAACCGAAAGATCATAAACTCCGCGGTGAATATTGGCGTAGTGGTTGGCGTAGCTATCTGCTATCGCATCAATTACAACCTGCGGCTTCTGTGTAGTCGAAGCGTTATCCAAATAAGCCAACGGCTTCCCAGAATACTTGCGTTCCAAAAACGGAAATTTTTTTCTTATTGTGTCGTCTATCATTTGCCCAAAAACGAGGTGCGTCCTCGTTGAGTTAGTTCGAGGTCGTTCCTTGTTTTAATTCTCGATGAAAATTTCATCGTTTTCTACAGAAACCTCATACGTTTTCAAAGGCTCGGCGGCAGGAGGCAGGACATTTTCGCCGGTTTTGATATTAAACTGCGAACCGTGGCAGGTGCATTCGACCACATCGCCGTTTATTGAATGGTTTTCATCAAGCTCACAATGCTCGTGCGTGCAAATGTTGGTCGTGGCGTAAATTTTACCCCCGACCTTAAATAACGCAACCGGATCGCCATTGACATCAACCTTTTTAAGATCACCTTCTGTGATATCAGAAACTTTCGCAACTTTAACCTTTGCCATCATTCACCTCCCTCCGGGCCAGAGGCCCTCTGGGCCGGCGGCCTCTTTGCCCGACGCTGTTTTTGCCTTTCGGATAGCCCGTTCCAATACATCATGGCTCTTCTTGAATCTTCGTTCTCTCCACCTAGCCTCACTCATCGTTTCAAAAGTTTCAAAATAAACAAGCTTAAAGGGTCTACGGTTCTTAGTTGATAAAACCTTGCCAGAGTTATGTAAACGTAATCTATTGTTTAAATTAGAAGTACTGCCTATGTATTTTTTATTATCCTTCAAGCTTCGCAAAACATAAGTAAAGAACATTTTTATTTAGCGCCTCGTTTTAACCGTTCTTTTATTGGATTGACAAATCCCTCCACCAACAACTTTTCCGCTTGCTTTCTACTTAATCCTCTCGTCATCAAATAAAACAGCATTTGTTCGTCGACTTTGCCGATTGTTGCCGCGTGCCCTGCTTTGACATCCGGCTCCAGAATTTCCAAAGCCGGCGTGTCGTCACCCATTTTGGCATCGTCAAACAAAAGCGAGTCGGATCGAAGGTACGCATCCGCTCCTTTTGCGCCTTTTTCGATTCGCACATTACCCCGAAAATCAAATTTTGCCTTTCCTCTCAAAACCGCCCGCACATTAACGTTTGATCTTGTGTTCGGGGCTGCGTGGGTAATGTATGCCTCAAGTGATTTTTCCTCGCTTCCTTTACCTATCACCAACCCCACAATCTCCACTTCCGCATTCTCCCCAGCCAAAACCACCTCTAACCTTTTTTCTTTCTCAATAAGCTCAAACGGGATCAATTTGTACTGATCCTTATCTAAAACTACTCTATTCATCGAATCTTCCATACTTCTTTACCAATTTTTCGAAAAGCTTCTCCAAGTTCTCTAAATTCTCTGCTATCCCACCCACCTGCTAATACAAAAGAACTGCGTAATTCCAGAAACGCATCGACGGCATTTCTGCAGAACTGCGATGAACGGTCTCTCTCGCGTTCTATTGCTTTTTTTAAAAATCCTCCCACAAAATTTACTTCTTCCAAGGTAAATGGAATGTGTCCCCGTTCAAAGCAATAATTGTGTTTACGGAACACAACGTCAAATTTCTCACTTAGAACATCAACGAGTTCTCGACCGTGTTCATCTAGGTCTCTCGGAAAGACCCTTCGATAGGATAAGTTTGTAGCCAAGAATCCTGTAGTTTGTGCTGATAAGAAGGGTTTGTACACAATGTGTTCGGGAACACTGCTTTTAATTATTTGTTCGGCTGCTTCAACGGCTCTGGCTGCATCATCTGCTTCTAAACTCATCTCGCCTCACCTTTCTTAAAATACTCATTCATCGGCTTTGCGTTTATATGAACTGTTTGTTTGATTGTTTTCATTGCATCTCTGCTCCCTGCGTTCCTCCGCTTGGAAAAAGACCATTAATTTGGTCTAGCCCATCGCTGGGAACCCAAATAGATTTATGACCACCTTCTTCGATTCTAGTCACCAAATGAATAGAATATTCTGCATTTCTTATCATGCAAAAGCCGAATGGCCCAGGATTTTGATGCTCAAATGTGTAATAACCCTGCAACTTTGCCTTAGCAAGTAATTCATCAGCAGCCATCGGCACACGCAAATAATCACCGCTAGATAGACTCTGTTGTAATTCTTTCTCAGACATTTCTATTAACATCTTTTCCGTCATCCAACTGAACCCTCCATGTTTAATTGAATTAACCGATTAAGCTCCACCGCGTACTCAAGCGGCAGTTCTTTAACAATCGGCTCGATAAAACCGTTGACGATTAAAGAAGTTGCTTCGAGTTCGCTAAGCCCGCGGGACATTAAGTAAAACAGCTGTTCCTCGCCGATTTTGGAAACCGAGGCTTCGTGGCCCATCGTAATATCCGGCTCATCCACCTGCATCGTCGGGTATGTGTCGGACCGTGATTGCTCATCCAAAATCAAAGCATCACACCTTACATTGCATTTGACGCCTTTGGCATTTTTGATAACCTTTACCAGTCCCCGATAACTTGTTCTTCCTCCATTTACCGAAACTGATTTTGAGATAATTTCCCCCGAAGTATCCGGCGCCAAAAACATCAGTTTTCCCCCCGCATCCTGATGCTGGCCGGAATTTGCCAAAGCCAAAGACAAAATCTCACCACGCGCACCCCGACCAACCAGATAACAGCTTGGGTACTTCATGGTAATTTTAGAACCGATATTACCGTCCACCCATTCCATAATCCCGTCTTCTTCGACAAAAGCACGCTTGGTTACCAGATTGTAAACATTTGACGACCAGTTTTGGATTGTAGTGTACCTACAGCGCGCCCCTTTTTTGACAAAAATCTCAACAACCGCCGCATGCAAAGAATCAGTCGAATAAACCGGCGCAGTACAGCCCTCGACATAATGGACATAGGCGCCTTCATCGACAATAATCAAAGTCCTTTCAAACTGTCCCATATTGGCGGCGTTGATGCGAAAATATGCCTGAAGTGGAATATCCACAGAAACTCCGGGCGGCACATAAATAAAAGATCCGCCTGACCAGACTGCGGAATTCAAAGCCGCAAATTTGTTATCCGCAGGGGGAATTGAACGGCCGAAATAGCTTTTTACGATATCAGGGTATTTGCGAAGTCCTGTATCCATGTCGCAAAAAATCACACCTTTGTCTTCCCACTTTTTTTGGAAAGAATGGTAGACGGATTCGGATTCATACTGGGCAGTCACTCCGCCTAAAAACTTTTTCTCTGCTTCCGGAATCCCAATCGCATCGTATGTATCTTTAATTTCTTTTGGCAAATCTTTCCACGAAGTTCCCTGCTTTTGAGTCGGCTTTATATAGTAGAAAATATTGTCAAAATCAATTGTCGAAAGGTCTGCTCCCCACATGGGCATCTTCTTGGAGAAGAAGATCTCAAGCGCCCGCAATCTAAACTCCCTCATCCATACAGGCTCGTTCTTCATTGAACTGATTTGCTCGACAACCCCGCGAGATAAACCACGCTTCGATTTGAATACGTAGTTTTCAGGTTTATTGAAACCATATTTATAATCGTTTATTGCTACAGCATTACTCATAAATTTTTAATCTTTTAATTGTATTTTTGATCTTTGATTTTTAATTTTTGATTTATACTTTGAAATCTCACGTATCCCGATTTCTCAACCTCCGATGCGAGTTTCATTGAGCCCGATTTAATAATTTTTCCGTCCATCATAATGTGCACAAAATCCGGCTTGAGGTATTTCAAGATCCTTGCATAATGGGTTATCAGAAGTACTGAAGACCAGGGATTTACTTCATTATAATGATATAATGTAGTAGCTACTATCTTTAGGGCATCAACATCAAGTCCGCTGTCAATTTCATCCAAAATCACCAGCTTTGGCTTCAAAGCCATCATCTGTAAAATCTCGCTTCTTTTCTTCTCCCCGCCGGAAAACCCCTCGTTTAAGGGCCTGGAAATAAAATCTTCGGAAAGTTTCAGTGATGAAAGATGGGAAACCAGCTCTTTTCGAAGTTCACGTACCTTACTTAAGTTACCACCCGCGGCCAGCCCCGAATAAACCTTGCCCCGTACCGAACTTGTTCTGGTGCGGGGTTTTTTCACCTTCCTTAGAACAGAGAAGACGGAAACCCCGGGAATTTCCACCGGATGCTGAAAAGCAAGAAAGATACCAAGCTTGGCTCTCTTATCCGGCGTCAATTTATTGATTTTCGAACTCTCAAATCTCAACTCTCCACTCTCAATTTTGTAGGAAGGATGCCCGGCAACAACCTGTGCCAGAGTCGATTTGCCAGACCCATTCGGCCCCATCAAAACATGCAGCTCACCATGATTAACCTCAAGGTCTATTCCTTTCAAAATCTCTTTATTCTCGATACTTACTTTTAGATTTTTAATATCAAGCATGTTCTAATGCTTCCTGAACAATCCTATTCAGTACATCTTGATCAGAACCAACCGGTTCTGGTTCAAGAAATTCACCACCAATATTGTCAAAAAGCAAAACTTTTCTTATCGTTCAGTCTGCATCCAATTCATATCTACGTGATTCTGATAAACCATAAGTTTTTTCAACCGAAAATCCATCTCCGGTCCTTTTGATGTCTGTTTTTACAGTCCACCCTTCTATCTCTACAGTCCGATGAGTTTGATCACCGAGCATCGATTCAATTGGGCCAATAATGTGCTTTTGCTCAACCATTACTTACCTCCTTTCATAGCAGTAACTAAAATCTCATAATCTTCTTTCGGAATTTCGTGGACGTTTCCTTGGAAACCCAATTTCCAATACTTGGCCGGCCACTTTTTTAAGTATTTCAATTTATCTTTAAATTCCTCTGCCGGTACATATTGGTCTTCATTCAATTTAACTTCGAACTTCACATCAAACCGCCATGGATGAACCTCGTTTTCTTTTTCTTCCGGAAAAATCTTTGTTTTCTCCTCGTGGAATTTGCTTTTAAATTCCGCCGCTCCTCCAAACTTACCGATCTTCGTCAGATAAAAAACAACTTTATCACCAACTTTAACTTTCTCTGCATAGCTTTTCCTTTTTGCTTTCATTGCGGCAATGTTTTTTGCTTTCATAATCTCAAAATTGGCAGGATGGGTCACAAGCAACCAATAATTCATCAATTTCTTCTTTCCCGCTTAATAGCAACCATTGACTGGTATTCGGCATTGCTCATTATTGGCAAACCTTTGTTTTGAACATCTTCTATTTCTTTAACAATGTCCCTTACCGCAACTAAAGCTTTGTGCTCTGTCAGTTCGCCTGTCTCGCCACCAGCGGCCAGTCCATCGTAGAAAGCTGGGCTGACCATCAACATAAATTTATGTTTATCTCCAAATACTTCATGGCTCATTGCAACACCTTCTGGCAGATTATCTGCTGGGAAAGCAATCAACCCTACTCTGTCCTCATCCGCATGCTTTAAAAAACTTTCGCAAACCATTTTGGAATTTGGCGGACCAATTTCTGCGTATCCTTGCACTAAATGTTTAAAAGTTTCCAGAGCTTGATCCATCTCTGTTAACATCCGCGCTGCTTCCACAGGGTCAATATCAGGATCAGGGAAAGCTCTTTTACCGGTTGTCTCCCTATCACTCATTTCGTCACCAAATCAGCAACTGTTTTTTTGCCGATTGTCTTCTCCATTTGCTCCTTCATCTCAGCCCACATTTCTCCTGCTCCGCAGGTACACTCGTGATCGTCTTCGAAACATTTACCCTCGACCAATTCTCCGTCCAAAACTTTAAGGACATCGAGGAGTTTGATCTTGTCTGCTTTTTGAGCCAAAGAATATCCGCCGGAAACTCCTTCTTTTGAGACCAAAATCCCAGCTTTTTTAAGCTCTTGCGCAATTTGTGATAAGAATTTGGGGGAAATCTGGTTTTTGGAGGCGATTTGAGAAATAGCAGTCTGTTTTTTTGCACGCGCAAGGTTAGAGAGAAGTATCAATCCGTAATCCGATTTTTGCGAAAGCCGAAACATAGAAACTACTAGTAGTTGAGTGGTAGTTTATTAAATGAGGATACAATTGTCAATCATTCCGAATTGCGCCCACTGCTTTCAACCGTCTGTATCTGGAAATCATACCAGGAAGAAAATTTGTTCCAAGAATCATTGGCTTTATTGCGCTGGAGTCAAAAACACATGAAATTGGAATTACAATAATAGGTACTACCCTTTCTCTGTATTCATCAAAGCGATGCCCGAAAGATAACCCTTTATCAACCCCGACGGTAACCTGAATTTCCCCAGTTTCAATTAAAGCTTTCACCCTAGAAGCCATCTTTGCCCGAACTCTCATCATGTTCCTAAAACTCTCTGGATGAGACTTTCTTTCAAAATGTTCCTGACTGAAATATTCAGAAAAATCATTTAGAGTTTGTACCAAGTGTCTTTTTAGTTGGAAGTCTAAAACTTCAGATTCTAATATTATTCCTGACTTTCGATCCATTTCTCTGCCTCCAACGCCGCCATAGAGCCGTAACCGGCGGCTGTTACTGCCTGACGGAAGTGATAATCATGGACATCGCCTGCAACAAACACACCCTCGACAGAAGTCGTCATCTGGAATTTACCGGGGCCATCGCCCTGAGGAATTCTCCTGACATAACCCATCTCATCAAGTTCGATGTGGCCTTTAAAAATATCGGAAAGCGGTTTGTGACCGATTGCCAAAAACATACCGTCGACAGCAATATCTTTTTCCTTACCGGTTTTGACATCCTTAACTTTTACGCCCTCAACCTTATCTTTTCCCAAAACATCGACTACCTCGCTATTTAGAATAAAGGAAATTTTCTTATTTGCTTTTGTACGATCAAACATTATTTTCGATGCCCTAAATTGGTCTCGGCGATGAATGATCGCAACCTCTGTAGCAAACTTTGTAAGAGTCAGGGCTTCTTCCATGGCACTGTCACCTCCACCTACAACGACTACTTTTTTATCTTTAAAGAAAAACGCGTCGCACGGCGCACACGAAGAAACGCCCCGGCCGATTAACCTTTGCTCGTTTTCTAAATTAAGCCATTGGGCTTCAGCGCCGGTTGCGATAATTACAGATTGAGTTTGGTAAGATTTCCCGTCGGCTGTGATTGCGAATGGCCGTGACTTTAGATTGACTAAAGTTACATCCTCATTCAAAATCTCTGCCCCAAACCTTTCTGCCTGCTTTCTAAAAAGCTGCATCAAATCCGGTCCCAAAATACCTTGCGGAAAACCGGGATAGTTTTCGACATCGGTTGTTAGCATCAATTGCCCGCCCCACTTAACACCCGCCAAAACCAAAGGGGAAAGGTTGGCACGGGCAGCATAAAGCGCGGCCGTAAATCCAGCCGGGCCTGAGCCGATGATGATAACGTTACGGATACTCGCCATGAATATTTCGATTATAACAGTTGCGGGTGGCAGTCGTGGAAGGGTTCCCGACAGCGCGCAGTTTTCAGACCGTTTTTAAAATAACTTTCGGTGTCAGATAAAACGAGCACTGGCGGGATGGAAACGACTGACAGGACCCGCAAGATTTTTCCCAAAAAATGTTCCCCGAAGTTTTCCCGAACCCGAAAAATTGCCGAAAATTTTACAACTGATCAAATTTTGTACCCCGAAAATGGCCAATTTTGAATAAAAATAAATCACTATTGACACCTTTTGCACCCGCTGACATAGAATGTCTCTCGTTAACATCTTATGAAAAAGCTCGCTCTAATTTTGGGGACATTTTTACTGCTTGCTCTAACAATTATCCCGACAACATCTGCACAAGCAAAAGGTATACCTACCTTAGATGTGCTTACTCCCTCCGAAGGACAAACTATATATGGAGATAAAGTCCCGGTGCTTTTGGACGCCCAAAACTTTGAAATTGTCGATTTTGCCAATAACGCCAAAGCGGTTACCGGACAGGGACATGTCCACCTGTGGCTTGACGATGAGCAAATGACCCCCCAGTCGGCAGCCAAGGCCATTGAAGATACCTTTACTTTTAGCGACGTCCCTGCGGGCGATCACAAGCTGAGAGCCGAGCTTGTAAATAATGATCATACATCTTTAAAACCGCCTGTAGTTGTTGAGGTAGCCTCCTTCAAAACGGCACCGGTTGCTTCGGCCGTGCCTCCCGAGGCAGAATCCGGATTTGACAAGAAAACCGCACTGGTAATTTTTGTGGTAGTTGCTTTGGTTATCGTTGCCCCCTGGTGGTACACGAAGGATGAAGACGAGGAAGAAGTCAAAAGTCAAAGTGTAAAGTCAAAGTCGAAAGTAACTAAGAAAAAAACGGCAAGAAGTCGTAAGAAGTAATTTAACAATCGAATATTTTTTAAACAGAAGCCCTTCGCGTTTGACGAGGGCTTTTGTTTTGGATAAAATCAAGTCAACATGAAAGCCATTAATATGATTAACGTTTACCGCAAATATAAAGGCCTTTGGGTTGCGATTGAAGATCCTAAAGCCATAAAGCCAAAAGTAGTAGCTTCTGGGAAAACTTTAGAAGAAGCGCTTACCAAGGCTCAAAAAAAAGGCTATCAAATGCCACTCATGACCCGGATTCCCAAAGAGATATTCCCGATGGTCGGCTCCTCCAGAATAATCAGTCGATGATTTTCCGTTACCTCGAAATTACTCCTACCATTCTTAGACCGATAATACCGATCACTTTAAAAGCTGGAAACAAGTTTGTTCTTAATTCTGCCCTAATTGATTCCGGCGCTGATCATTGTATATTCGATATTGAAATCGCTAAATCTTTGGGAACTCCATTGCAACCAAAAAAGATCAGCCTTAAAGGCCTTTCAAGAGAAAAAGTTAACGGTTACTTAGGAAAAGTCGAGTTAAATATTAATGGTACAAGTTATGATATCTTCGCGATTTTTGCCCCTATAGGTGAGTTCGCCTATGGCATCCTTGGCCAAAAGGGATTCTTTGACCGTTTTGACGTTAAACTCAGCTACAACAAACAAATAATTGAACTAGAAAGTATTACTAATAAACTTCTCCAGCTGAAATAGCTG
>Ga0209542_10019588_pt1 | contig 10817 bp, 10 predicted proteins | sample RifCSPhighO2_01_FD_184028 | JGI IMG/M metagenome (GOLD analysis project Ga0209542, IMG submission 184028) | Soil microbial communities from Rifle, Colorado - Rifle CSP2_plank highO2_0.1 (SPAdes) (version 2) | ecosystem: Environmental > Terrestrial > Deep subsurface > Rock core/Sediment ...
GTTGGACCACTATTTCCCGCGCGCAACTTTTAAAATGGGTTGCAAATGGAGAAATACCTATTTTAATAGGCACGCATACTCTTATCCAAAAAACCGTTAAATTTAAAAATCTGGCATTAGTCGTGATAGATGAACAGCATCGGTTCGGCACAGCCCAGAGAAGGCGTTTGGTAAGAAAAGACAATATTGCTCCGCATTTGCTTTCTATGACAGCCACGCCAATTCCCCGCACACTCGCACTCACCATTTATGGCGACCTAGACCTCTCGCTCCTTGATGAAATGCCTGCCGGCAGAAAAGAAATAATTACGGAAATAATCACACCAAATAAAAGAGAAGAGACTTATGAAAAGATAAGAAAAGAGCTTGAAATAGGAAGGCAATTGTATATTATATGTCCAAGAATCAATGAGCCCGATCCGGAAAAAGAAATGGCCCTGAATGTAAAATCAGTAGTTGAAGAAGCCAAAAGATTAAAAAAGGAAATTTTTCGGGAATATGAGATAGGCGTCCTGCACAGCAAGATGAGTAAAATTAAAAAAGAAGAAGTGATGATGGATTTCGCCAGTGGAAAGATAAATATTCTGTGCGCCACCTCGGTAGTGGAAGTCGGAGTAAATGTGCCAAATGCCACCATGATAATCATAGAAGGCGCGGAACGTTTCGGGCTGGCTCAGCTTCACCAACTACGCGGGCGAGTAATTAGAAGCACGCATCAAGCATATTGCTATATTTTCGCGGATGCTAAAAGCGAAAAGACTATCGCAAGATTGAAAGCGTTAAAAACAGCAAAAAATGGCTTTGAGCTGGCGGAACTGGACCTTACTCTCCGCGGCGCTGGCGAACTTGGAGGTACCAAGCAATGGGGTATTACCGACCTCGGCATGGAAGCCATAAAAAATATAAAAATGGTGGAAGTCGCCCGCTTAGAGGCAACCAGACTTATTGAAGAAGACCCAGAACTTGTTAAATATCCCCTACTCAAACAAAAAGTCCATGAAAAAGCCGGAGAGTTCCACTTTGAATAAAAAGTTGTTATCGTTTTTAGACGGCCGTTAAATATGGTAATATGTAAATATGTCACATAATTCACTAAGTATAGGAGACCTTCTAATAGCAACATTAGGGAGCGCACGGAGTACCCGTAGATTTTATTCTATAATTCGGGAACGGAAATTCAAGCGATATAAAAAAGAAAGTGTGAGGGTCGGACTTTCTCGACTACATAAAAAGGGTTATCTAAGTAACTCTTCTTCCGGTTGGTTCGTAACCAAAAAAGGCAAAAAATATAGTAAAAATGCTCGACTGCTCGACTATGCGGAGTCCCCTTTTGAGAAAGATTCATCTGACGACACAATTATCGCTTTTGATATTCCAGAGAAAAATAGAGTTATACGCAATTGGCTGAGAAATCAGATAAAAATTTTCGGTTACAAAATGCTGCAACAAAGTTTATGGATCGGCCCTGGTCCGCTTCCATCATCTTTTTTAAAACATCTGGAAGATTTAAATATAAGAAAAAATGTTAAAACTTTTAAAATAACAAAAAAGAATACTTGATCTGGTATGTTATCAATTTTGACGGCCGTTAATTTTGATAATAAATAAACGTATTTATTATTCCGGGGAGTAGAAACTATTTTTTAGAACCACCTGATAAGGCATCTATACCATCCAAAACTTTCTTCTTATCTAGGCCGCTAATTTTGTAATTATCACCTAAAGTGGTTTTCCCTGCAGCACTTAAAATACTCTTCACATATCCCAATAATTGTTCTGCACGATTTGCCCTAGTTTCGGCACTTTCACGAATCTTTTTTTCTCTCTGAAGTGCTGTTGTCGCTTCTGTTTCATTAACTTTTACTCGCAACCGAAATTCTGCCATGTCTTTTTCACTCCGATCTAGCCCTGCCTTTAAATTCTTGTTTTCTCCTTCTAATTTATCTCCCCTTGCGAGAAAGGCAACTGCATCCGCAGGAGACATGCCCCTTTCAGAAAGAAGTCTGCGCAATTCAGCAAGTCCTTTTTCTACGGCTTGTTGTTGTTCTATTTGTTCCTGCATTTCTTTTGCATCTTCATGAAGAGAAATTTTTTCTGTAACCTTTTCTCCTAAAGCATTTGTATATTGAATTACTATTCCCCCATCTTGAAATTTAAAATATTCTAACTTATCTGGATTATCTGGAAGAGGATATTTGACATCATCCAGAATGAGACCTCTCTTGCCATCTTCCAATGAACCGAAAACAGCCACACTTCCATTCTCATCATCAACAATCATAGTGGCGTCCCAACCTTGGGAAAGGGTATTTTTCCATTCTTTTTGAGCACCAACTTTGTCACCAATTAAAACACGAGTGAGTAACACACCCGTATGAGACTGAACAAGGGCTACAACCAGACCATTTTTGCCGGCAATAGCCTTTTCCACTGAAGTAGTTGTATCAACTTGTCCTTTTGGGGATAAGGATTTAGTAAAAAACCATTCTTTGTCATCTACCACAAGAAGTTCAGAGTTAAAATTCCCTCCTTTTTTAGAACCAACAACATACACTGTGCCAAAGCGACTTGTAGCAGATTGTATAGAAGTAAACTTATTGTTCCATTCCCTATCATTGACAATTACCGCATTGTTTTGATTATGGCCATGTTGATAGAAAACAACTTTTTTACCTTCAGAATCAACTTCTACGTGATAACCTCCAGAATAAATATCTGATTTACCGTGAAGAGAATTCCATTCAACACCATTTACTATTACTGCGTCATCTCCGCGCTCTTTGTCTGGATGACTAATAGTTAAAAGCACCGTTTCTGGATGATTAACATCAACGACCCGTGCTATTAAACTCCCTCTTTTTTTATCACTTCTTTCTTCAGTAGCAGAAAAGTAAAACAGGTCAGGATTATTTCTTTGGCGACGAGTGTGGCCTTCTTCATGTACATTTGTATATTGAGTTTGCGGAACACCATCAATTACAAGTTGATTATCTTTGAATTCAACTGAGGGTATAGAGACTGCACCAATCTTCTCAACATTAAAAGGTGAAAGCTCTGGTGCTTTTGGCTGTTGTGGTGCCCCTTGATCTAAGCTTGTCATGCAATTATGCTAACATTCCCGAATAAAAAGTCAACAAGCTTACTTCCACTCAAAACCTCTACCGAAATGCCCCCAGATGCAGGTGTCGGCAAATTTTACTTTATCTAATTTTAAATATTCGCGTATGCCTTTCGGACTCAAATCATAACCCGTAATTTCCTCTTCTGCACCGTCTATGACGGCAACAGCCATTACCGGTGCAGGTTTACCTATGGCATAAGCCAATTTTATGAACACTTCTTTGGCTTTTCTTTCTCCCAGTAAATCTACAGCAATTCTACGCGCCATGTAGGCGCCGGATCTATCCACTTTTGTATAATCTTTACCGGAAAGAGAACCTCCGCCAATCGGTATTTCTGGTCCATAGTCGTCAATAACTAATTTTCTTCCGGACAGGCCTGTGTCCGCGTCAAAACCCCCTTGCGTCCACTCTCCTGCCGAATTTATTAAATACTCTTTAGCCTTAATAATTTCCTGCACAAGTTTTAAAAGTTCATCACTTTTTGTATTTTGAAAACTGGCCACGACAGTAAGCACTTCACTACCTTTTATTGTTATTTGTGTTTTTCCGTCATACGGATACACAGCGTAGATTTTTTTACAAAGATCGCGCGCAAGTACGTATTCAAGCGGTAAATATTCCGGGGTTTCACTGGTTGCGTATCCTTTCATAATTCCCTGATCTCCTGCGCCTCCCTTATCCACGCCCTGAGCAATTTCTTTACTCTGAGTGGCTATATTGACAATAACTTTATAATCAAAGCCGACAATATTTTGCACCAGCTTGGAAATGTCCGGTTTTCCATGAGAAGAAACTTCGCCATTTATAGTGATTAACTTATGTCCACCCATTACTTCAATCGCTACGCGGCTCTCCTTGTCAACTTCTAAATAAGCATCCAAAATACTATCTGCGATGAAATCGCATATTTTGTCGGGATGTTTTGGGCTCACAAATTCAGCTGTTTTTTTCATATGTCCGTCCTCTTGGATTCGAACCAAGGACCCCAGAGGTATAAGCTCTGTGCTCTAACCAACTGAGCTAAGGACGGATATAGATATTATCTTAATCCAATAAAGGATAGTTTGCAAAATACTTTTTCGCCTAACCAAAACAGCTAAGGAACGGGTGTTTCTATAACATCTTTTTTCTTTAGCACTATCCCATGCGCGGTCAATATCTTCTCATACTCTTCTTGTTCCAGAGTTTCCACTTCTATTAATTTATTTGCAATAGCAGTAAATGCTTTCTTGTGTTCATTTAATACTTTTTCCGCGGACTTTAATCCATCGCTAATTATTCTTGAAACTTCAGCATCCACCTTCGTTGATACTGTTTCAGAAAATTCTTTTTCCGCTACTTCGCCATATTGAATTCTACCTCCTGCCCCCACTAATGCAATTGGTCCAATAACATCTGACATTCCCCAGCGTGTGACCATGGCTCGCGCTAAGTTCGTCGCCACCTGCAAATCAGATGACGGCCCCGTTGTAATATCCCCAAAAATCATTTTCTCGGCGACATAACCGCCGAGTGACATGGCAATATCATCTATGAATTCTTTTTTAGACTGAAGGCGACGCTCTTCCAGAGGCAATTTCAAAGTATAACCTCCGGCATTTCCGCGGGCGATGATGGATACTTTATGCACCGGATCGGCATAAGGCAATACGGAAGCTACTAAGGCATGCCCTGCTTCATGATAAGCGGTAATTTCTTTTTCCTTTTTGGAGAGCAAATGGCTTTTACGTTCCGGACCAAGCATCACTTTTTCAATCGCACGAATCAAGTCAAATTGAAAAACTTTTTTGCGGTTTTCTCGGGCAGCCAGTATCGCTCCTTCATTCATGAGCGAATATAAATCAGCACCGGAAAAACCGGGTGTACGTTCAGCAATTAATTTCAAATTAATATCTTCAGCCAAAGGTTTTTTCATCGCATGGATTTGCAGTATTGCTTCGCGGTCAGCGCGGTCAGGTAAATCAAGTAGTACTTTTCTGTCAAAACGACCAGGGCGAATAAGCGCTGGATCAAGCACATCCGGCCTATTGGTCGCCGCCATCACTATGACTTTATCATTCGGCTCAAAGCCGTCCATCTCCACGAGTATTTGATTTAAGGTTTGCTCGCGCTCGTCGTTGCCTCCGCCAAATCCCCCTCCGCGCGTCCGTCCGATCGCATCAATTTCATCTACGAAGATTATGGCTGGCGCCGCTTTTTTGGCCATTTTAAAAAGGTCGCGTACCCGGCTAGCTCCCACACCTACGAACATCTCCACAAATTCACTTCCGGACAAATGGAAAAAGGGCACACTGGCTTCTCCAGCCACCGCTCTGGCCAGCAAAGTTTTCCCCGTGCCTGGAGCGCCGGTCAGCATCACGCCTTTCGGAATCCTCGCTCCGATATCCAAGAATTTTTTCGGACTCTTTAAAAAGTCTACAATTTCTTTCAATTCTTCTTTCGCCTCTTTGCATCCGGCTACATCTTTGAAAGTCACTTTATTGTTCTTATCATTCGGATCGGTAATGCGAGCCTTAGACTGGCCGAAAGAAAGCGCTTGCATACCGGCGCCCCGGACCTGCCGGGACAAATACCAGAAAAAAAGCAAAATAAAAACTATCGGCAACAAAAACGGAAGAATATTAAGAAGTAAAAAAACAAATCCACTCTCATTTTTTATTTCTATTTCGGTTTTAGAGAGCGCCTCACTATTCACACCATAGTTAAAGAGAGTCTGAGAAAGCGAGGATCCCACTTCTTTTTTAGCTGTTTTAATTTCATCATTTTGGTAAGTAATTGTCAGCTTGTCGCCTTCAACTAAAATCTTTTTGACTTCTCCAATGGAAACACTTTTTGCCAAATCTGAAATTGAAGTCTCTATTTTAGCTTTCCCATTTTCAGACAATGCTAAATAAGCCGCCGTGATAAGCATAAAGATAAGTATTGCGCCAGCAATACTGCTAGAAAAATTAGAGCCCGACTTTCCTTTCTTGCCTCTACCCTGACCTGTATTTTGGTCTGCTTTTTGGTTAAGAAAATTAAAATCCATCCCGTTAGAGTAGCATAAAAAATAGAAAAAGTGAAATTAATTCTACTAAAGAAAAGATTAAGAATTTTTCCTTTTTAAAATTAATTCTTTACCTGTCGCAAACTCGTAAAAAATAGATACACCGAATCCTAAAGAAAAAGCAAATAAATATTCTTCAAGGGGAATACCCATAATCAAGATCCCGGTTAAATTGTTTAGATACCATATATTTACCACAAAATTAGGGTTAATAAGAAGAAGTATTTTAAAAATTATAAATGTTATTATAGTTGCGAAAAGTCCGCTCCAAATCTGAACTTTTATATCTTTATAATCTTTATATGCTATGTACAATCCTATAAAAATGGGAGGCAAAATATGGGAAACAATGGAGTTTAATTTAAAAACTCCCGTCAAAATAACAAAGGAAAATATGGAAATAAAAAGAGAAATAAAAACAAAAATTGGATGGTGTTTATCTGTGGTTCTTTCTTTCACCTTAAAAAAGAAAAAGTAAATTTGCGTACAAATGCCACCAAAAAAGAAACCGTAGAAAAAATCCTCAATATGTATAGAAGGAAAAATATATTCAGGATGCCAATAATCAAGGAGCGCATATTTTATACCTATTAATACAGCACCCATACCAAAAACAACTCCGGCTAAAAGCATCTCACGTCTATTTATCCCCTTTTTTAAAAAAACTATACACCAAATAAAAAATAATATTATTACACCAAGTAAATAAGTATAAGTGGATGAGAATTCTAACCAAAAATCCATATCATTATTATATCAAATTTAATAGCGAAGTGGTGGAGATGTGGGAAATTGAATCCCAGTGCAGAAGGTTTTTATACAGAAGTCTACATACATAGCACGCTTTTTTGTTTAGATTAAAAAATTCTTAAGCGAGCCAAATATTTTTTAATCGATTCCCTTTGTTTTGCTCTGACGTCAGGACATCGTCGGAACTATCCCGATAATATTATGCCTGTTCTTATATATCGGAAGTCTATAAGAGAGACATCGGTTACGCCGAAGCGGAAACCGAAGCGAAAGCAAAGTCATTCATACCGAAGTATGGAGAGACTGCTGCTTTAACTTTAGAAGCTAATTTTGCAATTAACATTTGAACAAATTTTTACGAGATTATGTTCATGCTCGGTATGCATCAAATACAAATGACCTACTGTCTATGCCTTGCATCCCCATGTATTGTGAAAATATTAAAATAAACTTTTGAAGGGGTTTCGAGGCTGACGAGCCGAGAACTTCAGACTTTTTTAAGCTTCAAAAAAGTTGTACCGTAAAAAGTTTGATTTTAATATTTTTTATATTGTCAACGTCCTTTATATTCTCGCCTAATTTCACGATCAGTGTCGCGCTTTTTTAGCGTTTCACGTTTATCAAACTTTTTTTTGCCTTTCACTAAAGCGATTTCTACTTTGATTTTTCTGTTTTTATTATACACTGAAATTGGCACAATTGTCAAACTTCTATTCTTCTCACTACCCGCAAGCTCGGCTATTTCTTTTTTAGTCAGCAAAAGTTTCCTGTTGCGGAGCGGGTCGTAATCTTTCGGCGCATTTTTGGGCTGATATGGCGGAATATTAGAATTAATCAAATATGCCTCGCCTCCCCGAGCAATGACAAAAGCTCCCTCAAGCGATATCCGCCCTCCCCGTACTGATTTAACTTCCACGCCCAAAAGCTCAATACCTGCCTCGTATTTTTCCAAGATTTCATAATCAAATCTCGCTTTTCTGTTTTCTGCATAATGAGCCATTTATACATATTATCATACAAAGTCTGTCTATTTGACTTTCAGGCTCTGATACGCTATATTCTATGAGTTCAAGTATATCTTTAGACAAATTGCGTGAAAGAATAAACAACCAAATACGGGCAAAGGAACTGCGAGTCTTAGACAGTGAAAATAAAAATCTCGGTGTTTTAAGCATAAAAGATGCCCTGGAACTCGCAGAGAGTAAAGGTTTAGACTTGATTGAAATAGCTCCAAATGCCAATCCCCCATTGGGTAAAATAATGGATTTCGGCAAGTATCAGTATGAAGCGAACAAAAAGCTGAAAAAAGCCAAGGCTGGCGCCAACAGGACGGAAACCAAGTCAATTCAGATAAAAATAGGCACCGGAGACCACGATCTGGAACTAAAAGCGAAAAATGCTTCCAAGTGGCTCAAGGAAGGGCACAGAATCAAAGTTGAGCTTTTCCTAGCCGGACGCGCGAAATATATGGATGAAAAATTCCTAAAAGAACGTCTAGACAGAGTGCTACACCTGATTACCGAAGAATATAAAATATCCGACTCTTATAAAAGAGGTCCAAAAGGTTTAACAACAACAATAGAGAAAAAATAAGATGGGTAAAGGTATGAAAACAAATAAATCATATAGCAAGAGACTAAAGCTTACTAAAAACGGCAAGATACTTTCCCGTAAGCCGGGCTTTAATCATTTCAATGCGAAACAATCACGCACCACTCAGCTTGCCGGCAGAAAAGGCAGAAATTTTATTATTAAAAATAAACCAAAAAGTCATTTAATGCCTTTTAGCTAAAAACATGACCAGAGTAAAAAAGGGAGTACATGCGTTAAAAAGAAGGAGAAGCGTATTAAAACAAACAAAAGGTTTCCGCCACGGACGCAGCACCAAAGAGCGCCAGGCAAAAGAAGCTATTCTGCATGCCGGAAGTTATGCTTTTGCGCACAGGCGCGACAAGAAATCTCATAATAGAAAACTTTGGAATATAAAAATAAATGCCGAAGCACGCGAACTTGGCATGTCTTATTCTAAGATGATGGGAGCTTTAGCGAAGAAAAATATTATGCTGAACCGCAAAATACTCGCAGACTTAGCCGAGCATCATCCGTCAACTTTTGCGAAAATTTTAGAAAGCGTCAAATAAGACAAAAATTCCTTTCTTATTTTACTTTACGCTTTATACTCCACCACTTTATCTTTTTTAACCAAAGCAATAACCTCTTCTAAAAGTTTCTTAGGGTCGGATCCAATAACAATCTTCGCATTGGGACGATGTCCTTTTTGTATAATTTCTTCAAGCTGTCCCCCCATTTCCCACGGCCCTTCAAAAATGCCAATAGGCTTATTATCTTCAAAGGCAATAGTAAATTCATGGATAGTGCCGACACGCCCGCACCCGCAAATAACAGCATCAGCAGAACGAGTCAATAGTAAATCGCGTCCCGAATAACCGAAACCCGTGTAAATTATCAAATCCATATAATCAAGCGGAAGCTTGTAGACTTCCACGTGTTCACGCTCGGAAGCTGCGGGAGAAAAACCAATAGATGTCCCCCCAAGCTCCTTGGTTCCCATCGCAACCCAGAGCGGAAACCCGGTCGTTGCTCCTGTCACCAATACCGCCCCACTGCGGGCAATTTCCCGCCCGAGTTCTTTTGCTTTATCAAGCGCGTCTATTCCGCAATGTCCAGTCTCTGCCGCGCCGGAAACACAAATTTTTATCTGATTATGCCCATGCTTGTTGGAAAAATTTAATGAAGAATCCATAATTTATATATTACCATAATACTAACAAACTAACGTCACGCTACTTCCCTGTTCTGGCGCAGAAGCTTCTATTCCTAAATTATCCCGAAGCTTCTGCACCAGAAAGAGCGCAGATTTCGGCTCGCCCATAACCACAAAAATTTTTTTAACCGTATCCTGTGTATCTTCCACAAAAGAGAGCAATCCATCTGAGTCTTTATGCCCTGAATATCCGGTAATTGTCACAACGTGCGCCCGGACCACCACATCTTCTCCCGTAATACGCACCGTTTTTACCCCTTCTTGGATCAAACGCCCGGGAGTACCGACAGATTGGTATCCCGTCAGAAGCAATGTGTTGTTTGGGTCCGGCAAGTAATGCCTTTCATGATGCACTATGCGGCCGCCCGTAGACATTCCGCTTCCGGCAATAACTATTTTCGGATTAGGAACAATATTTATCATACGGGACTCTTCTGATTTTAGCGTATTATGAAGCCCGGGGAAATCAAAAAGATATTTGTCATTTTTCATTGCGTGTTGGGCATTTTCATTAAGATAATCTTTATATTGTTTGAAAACTTCAGTCAAATGAATAGCGAGCGGAGAATCAAAAAAAATAGGCATGACGGGTATCCTGTTATTTTCCACCAGAGCATTAAGCTCAAAGAGAAGCTCTTGCGAACGTTCCAGGGAAAAGGTCGGGATGATGAGTGTTCCTTTCCTTTTATAATTGTTCTCAATTGTTTCTTCTAAGAATTTCCTGCGTTCGTCCCGCGACTCATGATTTCTGTCTCCGTAGACAGACTCCATTATCAAATAATCTATGTCGGTAATTTTTTCCGTATCAGGAAGAAGAGGAGAAGGGCTATTGCCCAAGTCCCCGGTAAAAAGAATCTTTTTGCCATTATAAACGAATAAAGTCATGGCTGAACCCAGGATATGCCCGGCATTCAAAAAAGACACTTCCAAGTTAGAAGTCAGTTGTATTTTCTCATGGTATTCAAAACCCTGCCAAAGAGAAAGTGCCAACTTTATATTTTCAGGAGTATAAATTTTATCCAGATTCAAATCTTGATTTTTCCCTAATATAGCTGCTGTGTCTTCCAGCATAGGCAAAGCGAGCGCGCGAGTCGGCAGAGTAGAATAAATTTTA
>Ga0209542_10019590_pt1 | contig 10816 bp, 18 predicted proteins | sample RifCSPhighO2_01_FD_184028 | JGI IMG/M metagenome (GOLD analysis project Ga0209542, IMG submission 184028) | Soil microbial communities from Rifle, Colorado - Rifle CSP2_plank highO2_0.1 (SPAdes) (version 2) | ecosystem: Environmental > Terrestrial > Deep subsurface > Rock core/Sediment ...
TTTGAAGATGCCATTTTTGGAAAATATTTGAGGTCAATGGGGAATAAGAAGGACATAATAAACAAGATAATCCCTATGGCTCATCAATCGGATAAATTCTTACAAAACTTAGGGAGGGAGCCTAGTAAAATTTGGGTTCCTACCAAAAATAAACATGGAAATTCAGTTAACCTCACAAACTATATTGTCTCAGCAGACTATGGATTGGGAACTGTTGTGCCTGGGGGAGTTTTAGGAGGGGGGATTAGATCAGATTCACCATTCTTATTAAATGTATACCACACTGATAGGGTAAGCCATGAAAAAAATCTAGTCGGGGTTATAGGATTTTGGCCTCAAGATAATCAAATGATAGTGTCTCAGATGCAGTCTTGTAAAAATGCAAAGTTTCCAGAAGAAACTTGTTTTGGTGGTTCTAGTCTGACCATAGCAGAAACTGCGGCTAGACTAATGGGATTTGATGCCATCAAATCATATAGTGCAAAATCACATCCTTTATTTAAGGAGCACCCTGAAGATTGGGCTAAGCTAGGAAAAACATTAACCTGTGAGTGGGATAACTCTGCAAGATTTTTGGGATATAAACCCTCAAATGGGCGTAATGGGTATTATTCTAAAAACTTAAAAGATAGTCCTAATTAAATCCATAGCATTGCTCTCTTAAGTTACATGCATTGCATTTATTTTTATTCTCTAATATTGGTGGAACCTCCTTAGACTCCAATAATTTTTTCATATCTTCAACGTTATTTTTTATTTCAATCTCGGAAAACGGGTTTAATACAATCTTTCTTTTCTCTTTAGTATTAACATACTGCACATATCCGTAATTTAATTCTTTACCAAGATTTTCTTTTGCTAATAACATATATGCAATGAGCTGTATTTTGTGGCCAGGCCATACTCCTTCTTTTGGAGGATTTCCTGTCTTGATTTCATAAGGAATAGCATTTCTTCGTTTATCTCTATCCTGTCAACAATCCCCCTTAGCATTAGTTTTTCTGATTGCAGTTTAACCTCTGTGAGATATTTTGGGGTTAATTTTTCCCATAACTCTTTGCCAAAAATATTATTATTTTTTATGAAAGAGACAACATTATCAGCTCTTAATTCTGATTCTTCAAGAAACCTTGGCCAGCTATCATGAAAAATATTTATTGTTTTTAAATTGACGCCATTTATCACATCTTTTTGAAGATTTAGGATGTCTTTCAGGGCTTTAAAATAAGATTTCCTGTACTGCTCTCTTATCTTTGCAGGATCAAATTCTTGTATAGATGAAACAATATCTTTATCCATCTTGTTTATCTGGTCGAACATGAGATGGTTTATTTTTCCTAAAACAAGAAGTTCAGAAGGAGGCTCTTCAAACTCTAAAACTCTATACAAATAAAGCTTTCTGGGGCAAAATAAGTAAGTTGAAACATCTGTAACAGAGAACATCAGCATAATATGAATCTATTATTTATAAACTCTGCGCAGGCATGTCAAGTGTGTCAAGTAAGTTTCTTTTTGGAGTTATTTATTGCGTAAGTTACAGGATTCTTAAATTTCAGTTCCTCTTTCGTTGGCATAATCCCCATATCATCATAATAAGATCGGTTATCATAATTTGGGGGGAGAACTGCTTCCTTGCTCCTCTTTTGGTAAGATAATTGGGATTGGATATAGCCCCATTTCAGGGGAGGATCATTTTTATCATTCCACTCTTTCAGCAATTTCTCTATATTATCAAAGTCCCATCCAACATTTCTTAAGAAGTTCAGTAAAATAAATACAGATCTTTTTTTGCCGTCATTCAGTCCATTAAGAATTTTTTTTATGGCAGGAGGAAAATGTTCCTCGCCTATAGCGATCTTTGGGATGCCAAATTCTTTTTTTGCTTCTTCTTTAGGGAGTTCTATGCTTGGGGCATGGTCATAAGCTTGTATTAGAAGTTTGGAAGCCTCACCGTTCTTCCCTATGTCAAAAAATGTTCTGGTCTTATTTATATTTTTTATTATAGCCTCACTCTTCTCAAAATCAAGCACATTATCGGGATTTATTGGGATGGAGATTAAACCGGATTTTTCATGATGGGAATATGGTGCTCTGTATAGATGCCTTGAAGAGATTAATAAAGTATCAACGTCTATTAATGAAGCCATATCAAATTTTTCAATAAACTCTTCGGACTTACAATGCTTGCATTTGAATACAGGAATTTTTTCCTTCACCATCAGTTTTTTGCAGTTAGTGCAGGTTCTATAAGGTGTTTTTTTATCCTCTTTCAAAACAAGGCCACAGTTATGGCATATGAATTCTGTTTCGCTATTGCTTATTTCTCCTTCTCTTTTGCACTTTTTGCAGAATATTTTTGTTGATGGTTTTCCCCTTTTATAGAAGTATTTTATTAAATCTTCTTCAGATGTATGCTTCTTGATGCATTCTGAAAGCTCATAACCTGTCTCTTCAGAATCAATATAATCTATCAGATACTGTGCTATCCTTCTTGGAGCCTCTGGGAACAAATTTTCAATAGGCTGATTATTAAACTGTTTTGGGAATGATTTGAAAGGAACAGAAATATGAAACCCCTTATTCCCTGAAAATTTACAGCCTATAGACTTTATTCCGTGGTTTCTAAGGGCATTTATTATAAAATTGGTTATATATTTGGAATAATCCCAGAATTTGCAGTCCACATCAATTATTAAATCCCAGCCGGTTCGCAAATCATTTAGCTGCTTGGCAGGCATACCTGGTTTTAATTGAAGGGGGTCTTTCCAATGCTCTTCAGAGATATGAAATGAAGTAGCTCCGGATTTTATAAATTCTAAAATATCATTTGAGAATTCAAGGGAATCAGGCCTCTTGCCAAAACTGTCAATCCCAAATTTAATAGAAAATTCTCTGCCCCTGGCGCATTTAAATATTTCTTCTTGTACATCCTTTCTGGAGTAAAATTTGATCAAATCATCCTTCATAAGAAACCCCTATCTTAAAATGAAGTTATAGTTTATAAAGATTTATTTTTTGTTTAATAACTCTTGCAATTCCATTTGCAGATTAATAAGATGTTTGTTAAATATCTCAACATCTTTCTCTAACTTATATACAATTCCCTGCATTTTCATGGTTTGGTCTTTTACGATACCAAGAGCTTCTTTAACATCTTTAGGAACAACTACGCCATAGCCGACATTCATTAGAATATCCTTGCCTTTAAGCTGTGTCTTGATAAAAACTCCTGGGCTTAATGCCGTCAGAATCTCATTTTTTTCCTTTGCCTTCTCAATCTCCTCAAGAGACTCCCTAAGATTTTCCATCTCATTTATCTGCAATTGAAGCGCAGTTAGTTCATTTTGGTATTCTTTCATCTGTTGCTCTATTATCTGCATCTCCAAGTACTTTTGTTGCATTTCTTTTTCATCCATTTTTTGGCTCCAGTGAAGATTCTACCCTAGTAATCTCATACCCGGATGTCAATTCTCCAACTAAAATTCCTCTTGAATTTGTAATGATCCCAGATTTAACATAAGGGTTGCCTAAATTTATAGTTCCTATATCCAAACTAACATTAAAAAGTTTCTCCATTTTTTTTATTTCATATTCTGATGCATCTCTATGGACTATCCCGCCATTTTTTCCAATGAATGCACATGAACCGATAGTAATATTTTTTGCAATTTTGCCTTTCTCACTATTTATTTTTAGTTTTTTGAGTTGGTCAACCACATCATTATCATAGTTAAGATTAATCATAGCAACATCATCTCTTAACAGGATGTTATTTCCGAGAGCTGTCATCTTGGTGTTGATGATTTTATAGTTGACACCATGCCTTTCCAGAACATCAATTTCTTCATCTCTTGTTATCTCTGGAACTAATAGAACATTCGAGTTTGCAACGCATAAAGCTCCTACGAGCTCAGTCCCGGCAATATATATTTTGTAAACAGGAACTTTAAGGATTTCCTTCATCTTTGAAATAGTGCTGTTAGAAACATCAGGAGAAACTAAACAATAATCATCTGTTGCCAAACCATATAAACCTATATTTGGGTTTCCGTTAAAACTTATTTTTGAAACATGCATATTATTTTTCTTTTGCCTTTTCTCCAACTTTAGGCTCTTCTTTTTTCTTGCTTTCTGGGCTCTTTTTTTCCCTTACCGGTTTTTCTTTCTTTTTCCTTGTTTTTTTTGGTTTTTCTGCTGGTTTTCTGGCTCTCCCTTTCTGCCTTATTGTAATACCTTCAGCTTCTAAAACTTTGTAAATGGCTTCAGTAGTTGCACCTTTTTTAACATCAAGTTTTTTTATTGGTTCCAGATGTTTTAGATTGCATTTTTTTCTTCTTACATTTCCATCTATTAAAACAAGATTATTGTCTATCTTATCAACAACAATACAATAGTTATTTCCGTCTCTCCCGGAAGTTTTTATACAGAGGGTTCCAATTTCTATCATTTTTTACTCCTTACTGTTTCAATTATCTTCTTTCTAGCACAGCTAGAACAAAGATTGCCTCCAAAGGGTCTTGAGGGGATTTTTTGGCTTTTACCTATTTTTTTCAACCTATAAGCACGAATACGTGTGATCCCTGATAAAACTTTACCGCATACTGCGCATACAGCTTTTCCAGGCTTTCTTTTTATGTGGTGGAGGGTTACCTTTCCAGAGGGAGTTCTAACAAAAACTCTTCTTTTGCTTCTTGATTTATCTTTTCCTGATGGCATTTTAATGTACCTTTAGCACCTTTCTTAATACTATACTAAACACTAATGAAAATATAATATACAACCAGAACCAACTAGTAATGCCTATAAAGCTTACGGTTTGTACAGTATAGACATTTTTAAGCCAGCCAAAGATGATTATTAAGGGAATCAATGTAAATAATGTAGGTTTAAAGCTTTGTACCATATATTTCATATTCTTTTCCATAGCTTTTTTTTGTAATTCCATCACTTTAGAAGGGTCATGTTTAAACTCCTTCATCTCTTTCTGGAAATCCTTTATTTCTTGCTTAAGTGATTTCATTAACTCTTGGTCTGTCAGATATTTGTAAGCGACAGTTATCAAAAGGGTAAGTATAAAACTCACTAACACAAGGCCGCCTAATGGGCTTTTATCTATTATCCCTCCGAAAATTGAATTAAAAAATCCGTCTAGCATTATGCAATCATCCTCCTCAATGCGGGATACATATCCATCATGTGTTGTTGAGCTATCTCTTCATATAATCTATAAATAATCATAACTGTTAATAACAATCCTGTACCATTGGTTAGAGCCCCTAAAACATCAGCAGATGCAGCTAAAAATCCAATGGCAATAGCTCCCATGACAGTCAAAGGAAAGATATACCTGCTTAATATTCTTTCCAATACTCTCTCATCTCTTCTAAACCCGGGTATCTGCAACCCAGAAGACATTATTTGGGTTGCCTGGCTTCTTGCATCCATCCCGGCAGTTTGTACCCAAAATATTGAAAATATAATCGCACCGGCAATCATGAACAAGGAATAAGTTAAAGCCTGGACTAACGCTATCCAGTTAAAAGTTCCGGAACTAAATGCTGCAAATATTTCTGAAACCAAATTAGGTGCAAATACCCATTTTACTAGCCCTGATATAGGAACATTTCCGGAAAATTGTCCAATCAGGTGTTGTGAAATCCACACCATCACCCCCCCAGAAGCATCAGAAACTTTATTCTGTAATAACCTCGCTCCAAGCTGGACATTTGCAATTAAGGCAGCAACCAGTATAACCGGAATGTTCGAAGTATATAAAAAAGCCAGAGGCCATCTTATCCCATGTCCTCTTACCCTGCCAAAGCTTAATGGTATCTCAACTTTCATTGCTTGAGCATAAACAGCTATTACAAACACAACTATTGTTGCCAATATGCCTGCAAGAGCCCTTCCAGCTTCGCCTGGATTTCCACCAGCTAAAGATCTTATCAAAACCCATATTGCTCCTACTGGTGCCTCACTTGTACCAAATGCCCAACTACCAGAGCTTGTTAATGGTGAAAATGCTCTAATAAATAACTGTTGTGAAACTCCTGCTGCAATAAACAAGCTTACACCAGAACCAAATCCCCACTTATTGATTACCTCATCCATATACAGTACAATTAATCCTCCAAGAATTAATTGTCCAATCAGGATAAACTCCATCTCTCTGAATAACGCAGGAGTCAAAGTTGGGTCAGGAGACAAACCACCCATAAATACATAGATTGAAGCCTCAAATACTACAAAGAAAATTGATAATACTTTTTGAACCCCTTGAAAAAATACTCTTCCCTCATGCGTAGTTGTATCAATATTTATCAGGCCAGAGCCCTTTAACAATTGTAATACTATGGATGAAGTTACAATAGGTCCTATACCCAGAGAGAGTATAGAGCCGAAGCTGGCTCCAAGAATGATTGATAAAAACTCAAAGTTTGCTAACGCATTTTGTCCAAGGCCGTAAAGAGGAATAACTGATAAGGCGTAGAACAACACTAGAACTATTAATGTCCATTTTAATTTTTGTTTGAAGGGAACATGCTTTTGTAATGGACCTTTAATTTCAGGTAAGTTTGCTAAAATATTATTGACCAGAGACAATTGATCCACCCAATTTTTCTATTTTTTCCTTTGCTTTAGGGGTAGAATAACCTATTTTTATAATATACTTTTTTGTAGGCTTCCCAGTCCCCAAAAGTTTGCCATATTTGGTTTTTGTGAAATCTATTGAAATGCCATCTTTATCATGCACAGCAATCTTTTTATCAACTAATTTTTGTAATCTTTTTTCAATATGTTGTGATAGCCTCTTTCTTTTTAAACCTGGAGACAAAACCTTTCCTGCCAAAGTAATCATTGCCGAAATATTTTATTACCCATTGTTTTTTTTGGTCTGCCCTCTTTCCTGTTCCTGCTAAACCTCTTCCACCTCTATTACCGGCTCCTCGATGTTTCTTTTTGGCTCCCCAACCATGAGTATGAGAGCCTCTTTGTCTTACATTTTTTTTCCTTATATTGACTGCCATTTTACAACATCTTCTTTATCAAATCATTGATTTTCTCTTTTCTGTATCCCAATGCCCCACCAAGACTAAACGGTTTTTTTATACCTTTTCTCTCAAACCCCTTTGTTGGTGGTTTTAATCTGAAAAATAATTTCAATCCGGGGATATCTTTCAGTTCTTTTTTGAATGAAAAATACTCCTTTGCAAATTGTTCAAATGACATGCTTAATTTATTTTTTAAATATTCTTCTGTCAGTCTTTTATTCCCGGGGAGTTTAGCTCTTTTTTCTAATAGGTCTTTGAAAGTGTTTTCTTCTATCTCCCCCCAAGTAATATAATCCTTGATTTTCTTTATCATTCCTATATAATTTTGAGAGCTTTCGACAACTATACAATTATTTTTTCTATACAGTCTAAGCATAGATAGTGTATCTTTTATTTCCTGTCTCGTTCCAATTGTCCCTCTTATCCTAATCACTGCTAGCCTTTTCTTTTCCATTTTTCAAACTCCCGATAATGACTCCTCCACTTTCAATATACTCCGGTTTTATTTTTATTTTATTTAATTTTTTTAAAGCATTAAAGCATGCATAAACAAGATTTAATTTTGTTGTTGTATTTCCCCTCGCTTTTGAATAAACATCCTTTAACCCAGCGAAGGCCAATATCTTAGATATCTGCTGCTCAGCATTAAGCCCTATCCCCTTTGGGGCGGGCATTAATGTAACAACAACGCTTCCGGATTTCCCTATAATCTTGAATGGAACTGTGTGAGGAGTTCTACAACCACATTCCCATGAGCCACACCCTCTTGATACAGGGATTATGTTTAATTTTGCCTGTCGGATTGCTTTCTCTCTTGCAGGAACTGTTTCCTTGGCCTTTCCTTTTCCTATTCCAACATATCCATCTTTGTTCCCAATCACTGCCACGGTAGAGAATTTTGGTTTATTTCCTTCTTTGGTTTTTTTCTGTGTCTGTTTCCAGATACTTCTTTTACCCCCACCAAATTTTCCCTTTGACTGGCCAATAGTTAATAAGTCATATTCCATACCTGGAAGTAAAACATCAATAATTTCAGATTCAAGTATTTTTTTCCCACTAAAAAGGATTTCATTTATATTGCTAATCTCCCCGCTCTTTACTTTCCTCCCCAATTCAGTTTTTGGTTTCCATGAGTCTTTGTCAAAAGTTCTTATTTCAGGATTCCTTCTTTGTTTTTTTCCTTCAGCCATTTTGTTTTAAGATTTTCTCCTTTATTTCTTGAACTGTCTTTTGAATATCTCCTTTTATGTGTTTGCCATACAGTCGGTCTTCACTTGGAAACGCCTCTTCTGAACAGGCAATTTTTAATCCACCATCAATTGCTCCCTTCACAACAGCATAGAGTGCATTCCCCTTTATTTCTTTATATAAACCTATGTCTACAATCGCTTCTTTCACACCCCTTTCCTTGGCTTTTGAAGCGCATAATAATCCTGTTAGATAGGCAGAAGGTATATTTCCCCGGTGGAACTTCCAGCCATATTTTTTCAATTGATTTGAACTCGATGAGGCTATAATTTTGTCTCCATCTTGGTCATATTGGATTATTTGAGCATAAAGATTATTAAGAGATCTTTTGATAACTAGTCTCAGTTTTCTTGATTTTAATAACATAATCCTTTTTCTGTAATCAGTTTTATTTTCTCTTTTCCTTTTTAGTATTGTTTTTTTCATTCTTTTATCAATTTATTCTCTTTCAAGTATAATGAAAGGTGATTTTTGGATCTGAAAAATCCCCCCTTTATCTTGTTCCTGATTTCTCTATACACTTTTGGCATTAAAAGATTTTTTTCTCTTAAGGTGCTTATCAGCTCTCTTTGCATTCTTACCTTGTTTATCCATGCTCTTTTTTTTGGCAATCTTGCCCCAAATTTCCCCTTTCTCTTTCCCTGGCCCTTTCTTCTTCCTTTCTTTTTTTGTTCAGAAACCTTTCTGGCTCTGCCTCTGGATTGAGCATTACGCTTCTTTAATTTAATAACCCCCTGTCCGATCAACGAACGTAAATCTGATTTGGTTATTGATTCTTTTATGTCAGATAACCTTTCTGGATCAAACTTTACTTTCTTCTTCCCAACTTTAAGCAATTTTGCAGCTATCCTTCTTTGGTTTTTTAGTTTCATTTTTGTTTTGGTGCAGTAGCCCTAATCTGTTTTGGTGCTTTGTCAATATTTGATGTTTCTGACATCTGTGGTTTTTTATGCTCTCTTTCTTCTACAAACTTCTTCGTCACTTCTTTCTGTTCTTTCTTCTCGTCTTCTTTATTTTCTGCCTTCTCTTTTTCTTTTTTCTTTTCTGATTCTTCCTTTGCTTTCTTTCTTTCTTTTTCTCTTTCTCTGCTTTCTTTCTTTTTTTTATCAAACCTTTCTGTAATCTCTTTTATTTTTTTTTCAACATCCCGAATATTCAGTACTTTTATATTTCCTTCATGTGCTTTTTTTAAAATTTCAAACCTTTTTTTATCGCCAATGTTAGATGCAATAATTATGCCTTCATTCTTTTCAACATTTGAGGTATCAGCAAGTTTATTAACGAATTTTATTTTAAATCCTGAAGGATCAATATTCCTTGTTTTTTTGTCAGATCCATAACCCACAGAAACTTTCTTTCCGTGCCCAGCTCTGCGCAGCCTAAGCTTGGAATGCAATCCCTTTGGTCTTCTCCATTTTACACCAAGGGACTTCTCTTTATTCAGGTCCTGCCTCAAAAACTTAGGTTTTTTCTTCCTTTTATCTGATAGCTTTTTCATCTTTTCTGATTATCCAAATCCCATCCATGAATATCCTTCTATCTCTGTTACTTATTCTACATGCAAGTTCTATATTGCTTGCAGATTGGGATACAACATCTTTATCAATCCCTTCTACAGTAATGATATCACCTTGAACATTAACTTTAGCCCCATCCATAATCTTGGACCTTCTTGGATGTCTCTCACCCAAGAAATTTTTTATCACAACATCTTTTCCTTCTACAGAAACATTCATTGGGAAGTGCCCTGAGCATATCTTTAACTTGTAAATAAACCCCTTTGTAACACCCTTCATCATATTCTTGAGATGGGCGGAAAAAGTACCTATCATCCTTTTCTCTCTCTTAGTAGCATTATTAGCGTGTAAAACAATCTTTCCATTATTTATTTCAGTTTTTACATCAGGATTAACAAAACTTTTTATTAGCTCTCCCCTTGGTCCTTTAATGCTTATGGTATTCCCACTTGCATTGATATCTATTCCATGCAAAATTTCAATTTCCTTCTTTAATAACTCCTGTTTCATTTTCCTTAGTAGACAAAAGCAATTAGCTTCCCCCCGATGTTTTGTTTTTTTGCCTCATAATGTGTTAAGATTCCCCTTGATGTAGATATAATAATCATTCCAAAATTCTCAGCTGGTAAAAATCTTTTTTCAAACTTCTCTAGCTCTTGTCTTTTTACAGCAAACCTTGGTTTTATGACCCCACACTTGTTTATGTTGCCGATAAGGCTTAGTTTCAGGAATTCACCCTTGTCTGTTTTCACAATATCATATTTCCCAACATAATTGTGGTGATTCAATATATCCAAGACCTTCTTGATAATCTTTGAACTATGCTGGATCATACATTCCTTCTTTCCTAGATTATCATAATCATTTATTTTCGATAATGCATTTGATAATGTATCATTTAAAGTCATTTTTTACCTCATGAATATTTTTTGAATCCCATTTTTTTTGCCATTTCTCTAAAGCACTGTCTGCACAAGTTTAGGTTGTATTTACTGATAT